>Ga0208180_1000037_pt1 | contig 202423 bp, 198 predicted proteins | sample MalvireepMed_s16_FD_184241 | JGI IMG/M metagenome (GOLD analysis project Ga0208180, IMG submission 184241) | Marine viral communities from the Global Malaspina Expedition - Malaspina viral metaG DeepMed_s16 (SPAdes) (version 2) | ecosystem: Environmental > Aquatic > Marine > Oceanic | place...
CCCACGAACCGCCCGGTGTGGGGCCGGGCGGTTCGTGGGTTTCCATCACTGGTGGAGGTCAGAGGAGGGAGGTCTGAACAGGATGGAAAACATATGGTTTAGCCGTCGGTGGCGGGCGCCGGAGCGGTTTCCGCCGGTGCAGCCGGAGCTGCGGCATCCGGGGCGATCAGCGGCGCATCGGGTGCGGGGGCAGGGCGAGCCGGGTTGGCGTCGGGCGCCACCTGCTCGTTGACCTGAGCGCCGCTCTCCACAGCCGGGGCGGTGGTTTCGACCATCTGGGCGTCATCGGCTGTCCAGAAGACAAAGGCGGCGACTGCAAGAAGAACAAACAGGACGACTGCGGCCATCACGCCGGTGTTGCCTGTCCTGACGACAGTGGTGTCGCGAACATGCTCGTAGGGAGGACGACCCTGCTCGCTGGGGCGGTTATGCGGTGTGTAATCGACCATTGGACATCTCCTTTTGTGTCACAGGGCAAAAACGCCCGGATCAGGAGATAGGTTCCGTCAGGATGACCGGAGCCCGGTCACGCTTTGTTACCGGACCGCGGTCACCGTGTAACCGGCATCCTGCAACAGGGTAACGAGGCCTTCCTCGCCGGGCAGATGCAATGCCCCTACAGCGATGAAGGCATTGCCGGCATCAAGAATGGGGCCGGCCCGTTCGGCCATGACATGGTTGCGCATGGTGACAATGCGCTTCTCAAAGGCGGCATAGCCGCTGGCATCATCTTCGAGCTGTTCGGGCCCGGCAGCCAGGACGACCGGCATGACCTGCGCGATCTCGCCTTCAAGATAGAGATCGGTCATGGTGGCCATGATGTCGGGCATCAGGTCGGCAAGCCTGATGGTTTCAACCAGGCCGCGGACGTGGAATTCCATCGGCAGGTCGGCCATGGCGGCCATCTGTTCGCCGACGCTTTCAAGCCCGAGCAATTGCTTGCCCTGATCGCGCGCGGTGTTGGCGATCTTGATGTCGAGGAACTCGACACCCTCGGCCTTGCGCGCCATTTCGCAGGCGGGCAGCGCCACCAGGCCCGCAATCATCCAGGGTTTCATGCGCGAGACCAGCGCCAGGGGAATACCGCGACGCTCGAGTTCGGCCTCGATGATCCTTCTCTCCTCCTCGTCGAGCAATGAGTCGAGCGTGGTGCCGTCGGTAAACATGGTCAGTTCCGGCTTTGACATGAGCGCCGCCTGGGCCTTTGCCGGGTCGAGGATATCGATGGTCTCGATGACAACGGTGCCGGCGGCATCGAAGGCGGCCTGCGCGGCGGCCGGCATCCTGGTCACCCGGGGGTCGGTCACATGCATGGTGCCGAACAGCCAGGATGGTTCGATGCCGGATTTTTCGACCTTCCACAGAAGGCCGCTGCCATTGGGCACGGCAGCAGCTGCAGCACGTGCTTCCGCCAGCTTCTGCGGATTGGAGATCGCCAGTTGTTTGACCAGGCTCGTGCCGTCGCAGGCAGCGGTTTCATCGGCACGGGCGCCATCCGTTCCCCAAAGCATCCCCAGGGCGAGCAGCATCAACAGCGCAAACGGCAGCGATATGGCCACGGCGAAGACCAGATTCGGAAATTGCGCGCAGGTGGTCCTCATGCGGGACAAGACTGGCTGATGATGCATGGCAGGCCGTTCCTTCTGGATCTGACCTGTCATCCTAGCCCGTCAGGGCTGACAATCCGGTTAACCGGCAGCCAAGTTGAGGCGGTGGTGAACAGGGCGTTAACCGCCCGCCCTGCACGCCCGCGCGACGACGCGTTTGCGTTATTGCTCGCCTCGTAGTCCATCGATATAGCCGGCAATCAGGCCAACGGTTTGGTCGTCCGAAATGACCCCGAGATGGGACTGGCCGTCGAGCAATTCATACCTGCCGTCCGGATTGGCAGGTTTCATGGTCGGCTCGTAAGCATCGGCGATGAAGGATTCATCATCGGAACCGGCAACCAGCAGAAACGGTGGCAGGGCTACGATGTCGGCAAGGTAGTCGTTGTGTGGCGCGTAGCCCGTGTTGAGACGGTAGCTGTAGCTCGCGGTCGCTGTGTTGCCCTGCGTCCCGTTGAGCACCTCGTCAGGGAAGTTGAACTGGATCGCGGTCAACCCGTTCAGGCCGGTGATGCCGACGGCGTTGAGCATGGACAGGCCGATGATGCGGCGCGTGAGTGGCCGGGCCCAGCCACCGGAATTGGGTCTTACGGTCGGGGCATCATATTTGAGATAGGGAGCCAGCAGCACTGCGCCGTCGAGTGTTTCGCCGTATTTCCCGCCGGCATAGCGGATCGCCAGCCCGCCGCCGCTGGAATGGCCGCCGATCAGCAATTGCTGGCCGGGCTTGCGCAGGGTGTCCGCGAGATCGGCGATGTCATCTTCGAACTGATCGATATAGGCGATGTCGCCGCGGGTTTCAGGCGACGGGCCATGGCCGCGCAGATCCGGCAGAGCGACTTCGATCCCGGCCTGTTCGGCGATAGAGCGCGCAAGCCCGTCATAGGCGGCCCCGTGCCAGCCGGATCCGTGAATGAAAATCAGAAGCGGAGCATCAGTGGTGTCGCCGCCATAATGGCGGTAGCCGAGCGAAGCGCCATCGCGCGCCTGATAGGTTTGCAGTGGCGCCGGATCCTGGCTCGCGGTCTCTGCCTGGCCGGAAAAATCGATCGTGTCACCGGCTATGGTTTTCGACGGGCTCTGGGAGAGGATCAGGCCGAAGGCGATCAGGAAGTAGATAACGACGGAAATGACTGCAAAGCGCAGGACGAAGGTGAAAACAACGGATGCGGTCATGGCTCTATCAATGCTTGCTAATGGTAGCGTAATCTTTTCAAGGCAGCTTTGGGGAGAATTGCCGCTCAATACAAGGCGTGATTACGTTTTTTGTCCGATCAGGCCGAGAATCAGGCCCAACTCACGCCCGCGGATGGGCGCGGTCGTAAATGTCGATCAGACGGCTGGCATCGACCCCGGTATAGACCTGTGTGGTCGAGAGGCTGGCATGGCCGAGCAGTTCCTGGATGGTGCGAAGGTCACCGCCGCCAGCCAGAAGATGGGTGGCGAAGGAATGCCTCAGCGCATGCGGGGTCGCCGTTTCCGGCAGATCAAGTGCTGAGCGCAGACGGCGCATTTCCTTCTGCACGATGGCCGGCTGCAGGGGGCCGCCGCGTGCGCCGCGGAACATCGGCGCATCGGGGTCGGGCGAATAGGGGCAAAGCCTGCGGTAGTCGGCGATCGCTTCCCGGGCAATCGGCAGCAGAGGGACAATCCGGGTCTTGCCGCCCTTGCCGGTGATGCGCAGGGTTTCGCCGTCCCGCGGCAGATCATTGACGGTTAAGCCCAGTGCTTCGGAGATGCGCAAGCCGCAACCATAAAGCAGGGTCAGCACGGCGGCGGAGCGGGCGGCGATCCAGGGCTCGTCGGAAAGCTGCAGGTCGGCATCCACCACCCGCCTGGCATCGCGGGCGCTCAGGGGCTTGGGCAATGACTTGGGCTGGCGCGGCGCTCTCGTGGCCGAGGCGCCGGCGGCATTGGCGAGGCCCTTGCGCTCGAGATGGCGCAGAAACGAGCGGATGCCGGCGAGACCGCGCCCCAGGGTTCTGGCACCTGCGCCATCGCGGCGGCGTTCGGCCATGAAGGCGCGCAAATCGAGCGGGCGCAGATCTGCAAGGTCGGCGATCCGCGGCGGACCGCCCAGATGGGTGGTGAGAAAGCTCAGGAACTGGCGCAGATCCCGCTCATAGGCGTCGGCAGTCTTGGGCGACAGCCGCCGTTCATCCGTCAGCTGATCGAGCCAGCGCTGCCGCTCGGCAATGACATCAGGGGCTGCGGTGATGAGGGGTTGCTGCATCAGGGGTCCGTTGTTCCATCCCGGGGCAATCCGGATGCGGGATTGCCCAGCCGGTGAGACCGGGCGGCCACACTCGTGGCCAATCTTGGAGGCGACTATTGCATAGTGGGCTTAGCGGGGGGTAAACGAAAGCGGTTGAATGATGTCACAAGGGCATCACAATCTGTTGCCATAGGTTTTTCAGCGCAGACTCACGGAAGGTCGGATCCATTGGCATATGTGGCTGAGATTTCAGGCCGACTGCAGGTGTTGGCGCACGGCCGGCCCGGGCATATCATCGATCGGCTGATTGCCGAGCGCGGTGGCCGGCTGGTCGAGCATCCGGCCTGGCCGGTGATGCGGCCGTTTCTCTATGCAACCCTTAAATACGGTGCAGCCGTCCGGATGGCCGACGCGATGGCGCAGATGTCGGGCCGCGATGCTTTCCAGCATCTCAGCGACCTGCTGAAGCTCGACATCCAGACCCGGCGTGAAGAGCGCATTCCCGAAAAAGGCGGCTTCCTGCTTGTCGCCAATCACCCGACCGGCATTGCCGACGGGGTAGCGATGTTCGATTTTCTCAACCGCCGCCGCTCCGACATGATGGTGTTTGCCAACCGCGACGCGGTGCGGGTCAATCCACGCTTCAACGAAGTCATCATTCCGGTGGAATGGCGCGATGAATTCAAGAGCCGCGACAAGACCCGCGAGACGCTGCAGCTGACCAACCGTGCGGTTCAGGAAGGCAAGGCCACGGTGCTGTTTCCATCCGGACGGATCGCGTTCTGGAACGAGGGCAAGCTGACCGAACGACCGTGGAAGGTGTCGGCGGTGACGCTGGCAAGGCGGCATGAGCTGCCGGTGATCCCGGTCAACATCTCGGCGCGCAATTCCGGCCTGTTTTACTGGTTGTCGAAGCATTCGACCGAACTCAGGGACATGACCGTGTTCCACGAGCTTCTGAACAAGAAGCACCACACGTTCCGCTTTACAGTCGGCGAACCGATCATGCCCGATGCGCTGGATGGCGATCCGGCGGAAGCGGTGCGGGCGCTCGAGTATCACACCGTGCATGGGCTTGCCCAAGACCCGGACCGGGCGTTCGAGCCGGCGCCGAAGGGCTGGAGCCAGGCGGCCTGAGGCGCGGTGATGGAGATGCCGGCGTGTCCGCCATCTCCGGGTTTCTCCGATCCTGATCAGGCTACTGGTCTGCGCCAAGCGCAACCGGCTGTTGCCGGGCTGCATCCCATCGCCAATCATCCTGCGCAAAACAGGTTACGCCGCCATTGGCCCGATCCCGCGGGCCACACTCGCGCCATTGCAGCCGTCCTCCGACAAGATCCTTCCCGGCGGGCGTAAGCGCAAAGACTGCCTTGCCCCATTCCGCATCGGCACTATCAGCTGGATCGCTGGCCACAGCCGGGGTGTCGGCATCCCGCAATCTCAGCATGGTGCCAAGAAACATCAGATCCCCATGAAAAGGCAGCGGATCGACCTCGCGCATGAAGCGGGCAAAGATCCTGCCCCAGGGCAGCGGGCCGTCGGCAAGGATGCCGAGAACCGACGATTCGGTGAAGGACAGGCCAGTGCGGCTGTCGGGCAGTTCGGCCAGATATCTGAGGATGGCAGTGCTCAGATAGGGCAAGGTGGAGAGATTTTGCCGTGCGATCTCAAACAGCGGCACAGGCGTTTCGGCGGTCAAGGCCTTCCAGGACTGGTCGGCGATCGCATAGGCCGCTTCGGTGACCGGTTTCCGGCCGGCATAGAGATGGCGCAGGGCGGCTGGTGACAATTGGCCGATACCGATAAATTTCGTGACGCCGGGAAAGCGGTCAAGGCTTATCAGCTCGACCTTGCGGCGGCCGGTGCCTGCCGCTTTCAGGATGGTCAGGATCTTGACCAGCAGCATCTGATCATAGGGATCATGTTCGAACCAGAGCACGATGCGGCCATATCTGGCTGTCTGCTGAAGACGGTCCTCGGTCAGTCGCAGTTTTTCAAGGGTTTCCGACTGGTCTTCGCCGGGATATTCACTGGCGATGAAGCGGGCACGTTCAGCCAAAGCTGCGGGGCCATCGGAGAGCGGTCCCTGGCAGACCGGATCGGCCGCCATCAGGAAATCTCCGGCAAATCCTGCGCGTTTGAGCGCTTGCTCGATGTCGTTGCCGCAGCGCAGATGCAGGGTTGGAAGGTCGGCGTCGGGTGCCTGGTTGCCGGTTTCGATGGCCAGGCGGGCGGCATCGATCTGGTTGACATGGGCTTTCAGCGCCGGCCAGCTCGGCAGCCCGGCTTCGCGGGCGATGACCAGCTGCGCATCGGTGAGCTTGAGCACGGCCGGATCGAGCCGCTTTGCCTGCGGGTGGTGGGTTGCAAGGCGTGCCATCGCCTCTGTGTGTCCAGCGCGGACATCATCGCGCAGCCGCTTGGCCAACAGCCTCTGGCGGTCGAGATTGAGAGACAGATCGGTTTCGCTGAGCAGCGCAAAGGGATGCGCGTCGCGCATGTCATGTGTCATAGGGACCCCCGGACTCGGTTGTCGTCCAGTGTCCGCATCTCCGGATCGAGCGGGAATCAAATGATGTGAGCGCAATCGCACCCGGTTCATGATGGCGTGGAGATCTTTCCGCGGACCGGAGGCCCCGCCATGGGCCTTGCGGGAGTGTTATGCCCGCCCTGCCACGCTGTCAAGAAGTGGTGGCTCGCTCGCAAAAACGGCCCGGGGTGACCGGGCCGTTGAAGTCTCTCAGTTCAGGTGCCTTGATATCAGGCGCCCAAGATCAGGCAATCGTCTGGCCGGTTTTCTTCCAGTCGGCGAGGAAGGCGTCGAGGCCCTTGTCGGTGAGCGGGTGCTTGACCAGCGACTTGATGGTGGCGGCCGGGATGGTGGCCACATCGGCACCGATCAGGGCAGCTTCGCGGACGTGGTTGACCGTGCGGATCGAGGCGGCGAGAATCTCGGTGTCGAAGCCGTAATTGTCGTAGATCTGGCGGATTTCGCGGATCAGGTCCATGCCGTCGATCGCCATGTCGTCGAGGCGGCCGATGAAGGGCGAGATGAAGCTGGCGCCGGCCTTGGCGGCGAGCAGCGCCTGGTTGGCGGAGAAGCACAGGGTCACATTGGTCATGTGGCCGTCGGAGGTCAGCGCCCGGCAGGCCTTGAGGCCATCGAGCGTCAGCGGCAGCTTGATGCAGATGTTGTCGGCGATCTTGGCCAGAACGGCGGCTTCCTTCATCATCGTGTCATAGTCGGTGGCGGCGACTTCGGCAGACACCGGACCGTCGACGATATCGCAGATTTCCTTGGTGACTTCACGGATGTCACGGCCGGATTTCATGATCAGGGACGGGTTGGTGGTGACGCCGTCGATCAGACCCAGATCGTTGAGTTCCCGGATCTCGCCCACGTCGGCTGTGTCGACAAAGAATTTCATTTCAAACTCCCAAGCTGCAAAAGCCGGAGTGATCCGGCGTCAATCTGTAATTCCGGGTTTCCTTTAGCCCAAAGCGGGGGCAAGGTCACGCCACATGGCCAAAGATTCGCGACAAATTGAAGGCGGGCTGTTTCCCCGCAAGGTGGTACCCGTGCTCATTCCGATGCCGGCGGAGCGCGCCTATTCCTATGCGCTGCCCGAAGGGGTGGATGCGAAGCCGGGGCAGATCGTGCAGGTGCCGCTCGGCCCGCGGCTGGTGGCGGGGATTGTCTGGGACGGCGAGGCCGACGTGATCAACCCGGACAGGCTGCGCGAAGTGACCCAGGTGTTCGATTGCCCGCCGATTGTCGAGCCGATGCGGCGTTTCATCGACTGGGTGTCGAATTACACGCTGTCGCCGCCCGGGCTGGTGGCGCGGATGGCGCTGCGCGCGCCGGCGGCCTTTGATCCGGAACCGATGATCGACGCGCTGCGGCTGACAAGCGCCCGGCCCGAACGGCTGACGGCGGCGCGCGAGCGGGTGCTCGAGCATGCCGGTAACGGGCTCGCCTGGTCCAAGAGCGGGCTGGCGCATGCGGCGGGCGTGACGCCGAGCGTGATTGAGGGGCTGGCCAAACAGGGCGTGTTCGAGCCGGTGAGACTGCCGCCGCCGCCGGTGGTGGCCGCGCCGGATCCGGATTTCAGCCCGCCGACGCTCGAGGCCGGGCAGACGGAAGCGGCGGATGCCCTGCGGGCGACCGTTGCCAAGGGCGGGTTCAGCGCGACGCTGCTTGAGGGGGTCACCGGCTCGGGCAAGACCGAGGTCTATTTCGAGGCGATTGCGGAAGCCGTGCGGGCCGGGCGGCAGGTGCTGATCCTGCTGCCGGAAATTTCGCTGACGGCGGCGTTTCTCGACCGGTTTCACGCGCGCTTCGGCACAAGGCCGGGGGAGTGGCATTCGGAGCTGGCGCCCAGAATGCGCGAAAAGGTCTGGCGGCAGACGGCGGAGGGGCAGGTCAAGGTGGTGGCCGGCGCGCGCTCGGCGCTGTTCCTGCCGTTCGCCGATCTCGGGCTGATCATCGTCGACGAGGAGCACGACCCGGCCTACAAGCAGGAAGACCGGGTGTTCTACAACGCCCGCGACATGGCGGTGGTGCGCGCCCGGCTGGCGGGCATTCCGGTGGTTCTGGCGTCAGCCACGCCGTCGATCGAGACACGGGTCAACGCGGCGCAGGGGCGCTACCAGCATCTGCTGCTCGAAAGTCGCTATGCCGACGCCGGATTGCCGGATCTCAAGCTGGTGGACCTGCGGCGTTACGCGCCGGCGCGCGGCGGGTTCCTGTCGCCGGTGCTGCTGAAAGCCATGGAAGAAACGCTTGCGCGCAAGGAGCAGTCGCTGCTGTTCCTCAACCGGCGGGGCTATGCGCCTTTGACACTGTGCCGGGTTTGCGGCCACCGTTTCGAATGCCCGGACTGTTCAAGCTGGCTGGTCGAGCACCGGTTCCGCGAGCAGCTGCAGTGCCACCATTGCGGCCATACCGAACGAACACCGAATGCGTGCCCCTCCTGCGGCACGCTGGATCACTTGGCGGCCTGCGGGCCGGGGATCGAGCGGATTGCCGAGGAAGCCGACAAGCATTTCCCCGATGCACGGGTGATTGTGCTGTCGTCTGATATGGTCGGCGGCACGCGGCGTTTGCGGATCGAGCTCGAGGCGATTGCCAAGGGCGAGGCAGATATCGTCATCGGCACCCAGCTGGTGGCCAAGGGGCACAATTTTCCGCTGATGACGCTGGTCGGCGTGGTCGACGCCGATCTCGGCCTGTCGAACGGCGATCCGCGCGCCGCCGAGCGGACCTATCAGCTCTTGTCGCAGGTGACCGGCCGGGCCGGGCGGACGGGGCGCAAGAGCCACGGGCTGATCCAGACATTCCAGCCGCAGCACCCGGTGATGCAGGCGCTGGCCTCGGGCGACCCGCATGCGTTTTACGAACGCGAGACCGACGAGCGCAACCGGGCGATGCTGCCACCCTTCGGAAGGCTGGCCTCGGTGATCATCTCGGCTGCCACCAGGCCGGAAGCCGAAACCCACGCAAGGGGCCTGCGCGCCGCAGCTCCAACTGCGCCCGGCATCATGGTGCTCGGCCCGGCCGAAGCCCCGCTGGCCCTGATCCGCGGCCGCTACCGCTTCCGGCTCTTGGTGCATGGCGAACGCGGGCGCGACATGCAGGGCTTCATCCGGCAGATGCTGAGCCAGGGCCCGAAAGTGCGCGGCTCGGTGCAGGTGCAGCTGGATATCGATCCGCAGAGTTTTTTGTAAGGGGTGGGGGTCATAATCCAATGCGGAGCGAGCAGGCTCGCCCCTTGCCACAGTCCTTGTTTTGGTCAAAACGGACGGAGAGCTGTTTTTCGCGACAAAACCAGCCAAATACAGACTTAAAGCAAGCAGTCTTGACGAAATCGAGACCCATGTTGCGCCGCAGCAGCTGATGTGTATGCTTCCTCCAAATCATAAAAGAACGAAAAAATGGAGGACAGCATGCTGGCCCAGGAGACTGTGACGACTTGCGACAAGCCAATCGAAAGCGCGGAAGACCTCTCGTCTATTGCATTCGGTTTTATGGGATCCAAAGCGCTGTTCGCAGGACTTCACGTCGATGTTTTTTCGATGCTTGCTGACGGGCCGAAGACTGCTGAAGAGCTGGCCAAGGCCGCTGATATCCCAATCAACCGCGTTGCCATCTTGACGACGGCGCTTGCCAGTATTGGTCTGCTTATTATCGCGGATGACAAAAAAATACGGAACTCTCCCGCGGCACAGAGCTTTCTGTCAAAAGCATCGCGATACGATTTTGGTGACTATCTGCGCTATCAGATCGACCAGCAGATGTATCCATTCCTGCTCCAGCTCAACGCCGTCATGAAAGGCGATTTGTCCGAGGATGCAATCGCCTCCTACAAGCACTGGATGGCGGATGAAGAACAGGCCTCGGTCTATTCCGAAAGCCAGCACGCCGGGTCGCTCGGTCCGGGGCGGACTCTTGCGCGGAAGGTTGATCTGAGCGCTGCGTCTACCCTGTTGGACGTCGGCGGCGGAACCGGCGCGATGACGATCAGCCTGTGCAAGGAATACCAGGACCTGCACGCAACCATCATCGATTTTCCCAATGTGGCCGAGATCGGCTGGGGATTCATTTCCGAGGCCGATCTGGTCGACCGGGTGCGCTATATTCCCGGCAACGCCATCGAGGTCCAGTGGCCGGGCAGTCAGGACGCCATCCTGATGTCCTATCTGATGAGCGGCGTGCCGGGTGAAAACGTGGAAGGACTTTTGTTCAAGGCGTTCGAGGCGCTGTCTCCGGGCGGCAAACTGATCGTGCATGATTTCATGGTCGAAGAGGACCGGCGCGGCCCGGCGCTTGCCGCGTTGTGGCAATTGCAGCACATGGCATTCACGCCCGAAGCCCGCTCACTTTCGGTCGGGTGGTTGACGGACGCGGGCAAGAAGATCGGATTCAATGTCGATGACGTGGACAATCTGATCCCGGCGATGACCAAGCTGGTCGTCTTTTCAAAACCGTCCTGATCGGGTGTTGCCATGTCGACATTCCGCCTGCACGAAGAACCGCTTCAGGATGACTGGCTGGACACCTATGGCCATCTGAACGAGGCCTATTACCTGGTTCCGTTCAGCAATGCGACCTGGAAGATTCAGGACCATTTTGGTATCGGGACCGAGTATTTCGACAAGACCGGCTGCGCGCTGTACACGCTGGAAACGCATTTGCGTTATGTCGGCGAGGTGCGGGCACCGGCCACTCTGTCGATTGAAACCGCCATATTGGGGGCGGACGCCAAGCGTCTGCATGTCGGGCACACCATGTGGTCCGGCACACGTGAGTGCGCCACGTTCGAATGCATGCTGCTGCACTATGACACGCGAGCAGAGGGAACGGCGGCCTTCGCTGAAGACAAGCTCCAAAGTCTGCGGGACGCGGTCCTGAAGCCGACACCTGAATGGGTCGGACGAGCACTGCGCCGACTGGAGTAAGACCGTCCGTTGAAACCGCATGGCGGACCGGTGTCGCGAGGGGTAGCAACCTCGGCCAATGGCCGAAAGTGTCGATGCAGGACGCCGCTTCGGAAGTAGGCCATGGTGCCAAACAGGTCATCCGGCACCTCAAGTCAATTCATGAGTCCCGAGCCAAACGCCTCGAACAGCCTCAAGCGTGCCGCTCGCCAATCCCCCAGCGCACCCGCGCCCAGGCCCGCTCATGCACGATGAAAAACGCCAGTCCGCTTGCTGCCGTGGAGAGTGCGAAGCTCATGGCGGTTACCATGTTGCCGGTGTGGAACCAGGCCAGCCCGCCGGTCACAGTGAGGCCGAGGGCTTGCCAGGTGATGGCTTTGGCGATGGTTCTGAGTTTCGATTCCATGGTCTGCGGCGGCTCCCTGTGCTGGTTGCGTCACGGGTTTTCTAGCTCTGTTCAGGGGTTGCCGGAATTCTGTATCTTCGCAGCATAAAGACGCGTTTGTTGATAAAATTCACCAAGTGTGTGAATAGTCGGCAATGCACAAAAATGATCGCGCAGAGCTGTTTCGCACCCGTCTGGCCGCCCGGCTGGCGCTGACCGGGATGAGCCGCAGCGCGCTGGCGCGGGCGGCAGGTGTCGACCGGTCGACGATTGCGCAATTGCTGGTGCCGGACGAGGTGCGGCTGCCGAATGCGCATCTGGCGGCCGAATGCGCGGAGGCGCTGGGGGTGAGTGCGGACTGGCTGCTGGGCCTGTCGGACCGGCCGGAATCGGCGGCGGAAGTGCTGTCGGCGAATTTCCGCATGGCAACGGCGCAGCGGACGCCGGCGGACGAGCAGATCATCGCCTGGCATCAGGAGGCGGCGGGGCACAAGATCCGTCACGTGCCGGCAACCCTGCCGGATATCCTGAAGACCGAGACGGTGCTCGAATGGGAATATGCCGCCTTTCTCGACAAGACGCCGGAGCAGGCGCGTGGCGCCATGCGCGAGACGGTCGACTGGCTCAGGGCGCCGGGGTCGGATTACGAGATCTGTGTCTCGATTGACAAGATCAAGTCGCTGGCGCGCGGAGAGGGCTACTGGCAGGGGCTCGGCCGCGATGCCCGCGCCGAGCAGATCGCGTTCATGGCGGATCGCTGCGAGCGGCTCTATCCGTCATTGCGGCTTTATTTCTACGATGCAAAGAAGATGTTCTCGGCGCCGGTGTCGATCTTCGGGCGGCTGCTGGCGGCGGTCTATGTCGGGCAGTTCTACCTGGTTTACCGCGACAGCCGCCAGGTCTCGGCACTGACGGAGCATTTTGACGCGCTGGTGCGCGAGTCGGAGGTTGAGGCGCGCAATGCCGGAAAGATCATTCGCGAGATGTTTGAGGGGACCTGAGGTGTCGGCGTGCGTTGGCGTCCTGCGTTGACGTCCTGCGTTTTCGGCGTAAGTTCCGGGGTTTGAATCGGGCCCCGGTTCCGGGCCAGCCCGGTCATCCGCCGGAGCGGGCCTTTTCCGCCAGCACCAGCATCGAGACGAAGGCGGTGACCTTTGCCGGGCGGAAGCGGGAGGGCGGATAGACGGTGTAGATGCCGCCGTCGCGCAGGCTCCAGCCGGGCAGGACGATCTGCAGATTGCCGGTTTGCAACTGATCCTGGACCAGGTAATCCGGCAGCACCGCAAGCCCCGCGCCGGCCTTCACCGCCTCGAGGAGCGCCGGTGTGCTGTCGATGGAGAAGGTGTTTTGCATCTGAACCGTGACATCGCCGCCGTGCGGGTTGGTGAACCGCCAGAGATCAGGCTCGGTCATCATCGTATTGGAGACAAAGTCGACCGTCTGAAGGTCGTCGGGGTGGGCAATATCGGGCAAGCGGGAGAGATAGTCAGAGCCGCCGACGAGCACCTGGCGGAAGCCGCCGATCTTTCTCGCCTGCAGCGCCGAATCGGTGAGCCAGCCGACGCGGATTGCCAGATCCAGCTCGCCATTCATCAGGTCGCTGCGGGTTTCGCCGAGGTGGAAATCAACCTTGCAGAACGGGTACTGGCGGCGAAAGGCGGCGACCACCGGCGTGACGATCGATGTGCCGTAGTCATTGGGCGCGGTCAGCCGAAGGGTTCCGGTCGGCACGGCAGTCAATTGTGACAGCTCCTGAAAGGCCTCTTCGGCTTCGGACAGAATTGTTGCGCAGCGGGCATAGAAGATCTCTCCCGCTTCGGTGGGGCTGACCTTGCGCGTGCTGCGGATCAGCAGCGTTGCCTGGATTTCCTGCTCCAGCTGGGTGATCTGGCTCGAGACCACCGCCTTGGTCACCTTCAGGCGCTCAGCCGCGCGGGTGAAGGATCCGGTCTCGACCACGGCGGCGAAATAAGCGAGGCGGTTGAGATTGTAGCCTTTTGTCATGGATTTGATTGTTAGTTTTAGGCAAACGAATTATCAAAATCGTTTGTCTTTTCAAGACTGATCAAAGCCACCATGGTGGGTGTCAAGGAGATTGACCATGACCCAACAGACCAAGACACTCACATTGCAGTATTTGTTCGATCCGCTGTGCGGCTGGTGCTACGGCGCGTCGGCGACCATCGCCGAGCTTGCCCAGCACCCGTCCATCGAGCTTCAGCCGCTTGCCACCGGCCTGTTTTCAGGCCGCGGCGCCCGGTCGATGGAAGGCTTTGCAGCCCAGGCCTGGCAGGCTGATCAGCGGATTGCGCAACTGAGCGGACGCACGTTCAGTGAGGCTTACCGGAGCGACGTGCTGGGCGCCAAGGGTGCGATGCTCGATTCCTCCATTGCGACGCTGGCCGTGACGGCCGTCTCGATGGAAGCCCCTGAGCGGGTGATCGAAGCCCTCAAGACCATCCAGGAAGCCCGCTATGTCGGCGGCAAGGACATCACGTCAGCCACGGTGGTTGCAGAAATTCTGACTGGCCTCGGCCTGAGCCGATCCGCTGACCTGGTGATCGAACCTGATGAGGCGCCGTTGCGTCTGCTTGAAGAGCGCACGGCAGAGGCCCACGCGGCAATGGCAAAATTCCACATCCAGGGTGTGCCGGCGTTGATTGTCGGCACCGGCGATGCCCGCCAGCCGATGAATGCCAGCGCGCTCTACTCCGGAACAACACCCATGCTGGCAGCCCTCGGGCTGGCCTGACTGAATTTACCTGTGCGCCGTGTTGCAGCCCGCTATCGCAGGTGCCGTTGGTTTCCGGGCGTAGAGCTGGCAACACGTTTTCAAAACGGACGCAATGACCGCATTGCAGCCCTGTCCGTGTTTCAATCAGGGCCGTGCTGGCTCCACGACTGATCGGCAGGCTTTGACAGATGCCTGGCGGCGGTGCATGTCTTTGATGGCGATCTGTCGCTAACCTTGCGGCGTGAAAGCATGCTCGCCCTGCTGCTCTCCCGCATCAGGATTTTTTCGGCGCGGGTTCCGGGCCGATTCGACCATCCAAGGAAAGCCTCAGCTTGGACCACATCCCCCACCATCGCCCGGCGCGGCACGATGTTGACCGCGAAGCCATGCCGCCGGTGGCGATGGTGATCGCGCTGTTCACCTTCATGAGTTTCGCCGTGCTCGACACCGGCGCCAAATATCTGGTGACGGCGGGTTATGCCGCGATCTTCGTGGTCTGGTGCCGGTTTTTCGGGCATGCGGTGATTGCCTTCATCATCTTCCAGGGCTGGCGCCGGGCAGACATGTACCGGATGAAGAACGCGCCGCTGCAGATCCTGCGCGGGCTGCTGCTGCCGGCAACCACCTTGTTCAACTTTCTGGCACTGCGCGAGTTGCAGCTGGCGCAGACCATCAGCATCTTCTTGAGCGTGCCGATGCTGGTGACGGCGCTGGCCGGGCCACTGCTTGGCGAATGGGCCGGGCCACGGCGCTGGGCGGCGATCATGGTCGGCTTTGTCGGGGTGCTGATCGTGGTGCGGCCGGGCACCGACGTGTTCTCGCTGTCGATCATATGGTCGATCCTGGCAACGATCACCTATTCGCTCTACTCGATCCTGACCCGCAATCTGGCGATGCAGGAAAGCCAGTCGAGCCTGGTGTTCTATTCCTGCATTTTCGCAACCCTGCTGATGGCGCCGCCGGCCTTTGTCTATGGCCAGATGCCGGGCTCGGTGCTTGATTTCGCGCTGCTTGCCAGCCTCGGCGCGCTCGGCATGGGCGGGCATGTGCTGCTGGTCAAGGCCAGCCGGCTGGCCAGCGCGTCGAAGGTGGCGCCGTTTGTCTACAGTCAGCTGTTGTGGATGACGGCGCTCGGTTTCATTGTCTTCGGCGACGTGCCCGACGGCTGGACCATGCTGGGCGCCGCGATCATCTGCCTGAGCGGCATCTACATCATGAACCGGGAACGGCTGATCGCACGCCGCGAAGCCAGGCTCGGGTCTGCGGACTGATGCGGCGGGTTTCTGTTCCTTGCGGCCCATGCCGGGGCTATGGCGGGCGGGCACTGCATGGTAATCGTTCGTGAAGGGGTGCCGATCCGGCCTGATGCGTCAGATTGGCGCTGTGGCAGATGACGGCAGGCAAACCGTGCCGCTGAAGGCTGAATGCGGGTCCGAAATGGAGATGCGGGAATGATCGAATTCTACTGGCCGACAAGCCAGGGCGAATGGCTGGCCTGGTCGGCTGCACTGGTGACAATCCTGTTTGGGCTGATGCTGTTGTTTGCGCCGCGGATCTCGCTGAAGATCCTCAGGCTGCAGACGGCACCGGATCATCCCGAGGCGGTATCGGAAGCGCGCGCAACCATGGCCGGGTTTTACCTCGGTGTCGGGATTTGCGCGATGCTGTTTGCCCAGCCGCTGATCTATCTGGCGCTGGGCGCCGGGTGGGGTTTTACGGCCTTCGGGCGAATCATCTCGATGCTTTCGGACCGGGGTGTGACGGTGTTCAATCTGGTGTCGGTGGCGATCGAGATCCTGCTGGCGGCAGGGCCGCTGCTCTATGCGCTAGGCTGGACATGACGAATCCGGCTTCGAATTGAAGGTGGCCGGGGCTGGCCGGGCCGGTCTCTCATCCTAAAGCAGGTGCGGAATGGCGCGCCCGGCGTGTTGCGAGTCCCGGCGCTCTATGCTAGACGGACCGCGCATTTCGGGAAAAACAAACTTTCGAGCTTGGACGACCTGAAATTTACCGTAACAAATTCAGAGACTTGCCTTTCCGGCTTTCGGTCAAGCGCAGGGGTCTGAATGGCAATGAGAGACAATCCCGCCCGTGGCAGATAACTCCCATCAAATTTCCGGTGTCGCTGAACGGTATGCTTCGTCGCTTTATGAGCTGGCGGCGGAAGCCAAGTCGGTTGACGCTGTCGCCAAGGATCTGAAGCAGTTTCAGGTCATGATCGACGGCAGCCCTGATCTGCAGCGCCTTGTCACCAGCCCGGTATTTTCGGCTGAAGACCAGTCGCGCGCGATCGTGGCGCTTATCGACCAGGCCGGCATTTCCGGCCTGGTCGGCAACTTCCTCAGGGTCGTCGCCGGCAATCGGCGGCTGTTTGCCGTGCCTGCGATCATCCAGTCGTTTCAAGAGACCGTTGCGCGCGAGCGCGGCGAAGTTACTGCCGACGTCAAGACAGCGCACGCGCTGTCGGCGGCGCAGGAAAAGGAACTCAAGGCTGCGCTGTCAGGCGTAACCGGGAAAACCGTGACGCTTAACGTCACAGTCGATGCGTCGCTGCTGGGCGGATTGGTCGTCAAGATCGGTTCGCGTCAGGTCGACACGTCACTTCGCACTAAACTTTCCACCCTTAAGCATGCACTGAAAGAGGTTGGCTGATGGATATCCGCGCCGCGGAAATTTCCGCAATTCTCAAGGACCAAATCAAGAATTTCGGCAAGGAAGCCGAAGTTTCCGAAGTTGGTCAGGTTCTGTCCGTCGGTGACGGCATCGCCCGCGTTTACGGCCTCGACAATGTCCAGGCTGGTGAAATGGTCGAATTCCCAGGCGGAATTCGCGGCATGGCGCTCAACCTTGAAGCCGACAATGTCGGCGTCGTGATTTTCGGTTCCGACCGGGACATCAAGGAAGGCGACATCGTCAAGCGGACCGGCGCCATCGTGGACGTGCCGGTTGGTCCGGAACTGCTTGGCCGCGTCGTCGACGCGCTTGGCAATCCGATCGACGGCAAGGGCCCGATCAAGTCCAAGACCCGCGCCCGCGTGGACGTGAAGGCTCCGGGCATCATGCCGCGCAAGTCGGTGCATGAGCCGATGGCAACCGGCCTGAAGGCCATCGACGCCCTGATCCCAGTTGGTCGCGGCCAGCGCGAGCTGGTCATTGGTGACCGTCAGACCGGCAAGACCGCGATCATTCTCGACACCTTCCTCAACCAGAAGCCGATCCACGAGAATGGCCCTGAAGCTGAAAAGCTGTTCTGCGTTTATGTGGCGGTTGGCCAGAAGCGTTCGACGGTTGCCCAGTTCGTCAAGATCCTCGAAGATCGCGGCGCAATGAAGTACTCGATCGTGATTGCCGCAACGGCGTCCGATTCCGCTCCGATGCAGTTCCTGGCACCGTTTGCCGGCTGTGCAATGGGTGAATATTTCCGCGACAACGGCAAGCATGCCCTGATCGCTTATGACGATCTGTCCAAGCAGGCTGTGGCCTATCGTCAGATGTCGCTTCTGCTGCGTCGTCCTCCGGGCCGTGAAGCTTATCCCGGCGACGTTTTCTACCTTCACTCCCGTCTGCTTGAGCGCGCTGCAAAGCTGAACGAAGACAATGGTTCGGGTTCGCTGACGGCGCTGCCGGTCATCGAAACCCAGGCCAACGACGTGTCGGCTTATATTCCGACCAACGTGATCTCGATCACCGACGGTCAGATCTTCCTTGAAACCGAACTGTTCTTCCAGGGTATCCGCCCGGCTGTGAACGTTGGTCTGTCGGTGTCCCGCGTGGGTTCGTCGGCTCAGATCAAGGCGATGAAGCAGGTTGCCGGTTCGATCAAGGGCGAGCTTGCCCAGTATCGTGAAATGGCTGCGTTTGCGCAGTTCGGCTCCGACCTTGATGCGGCGACCCAGCGGCTGCTCAACCGTGGTGCGCGCCTGACCGAGCTGCTCAAGCAGCCGCAGTTCTCGCCGCTCAAGACGGAAGAACAGGTTGCGGTGATCTTTGCCGGTGTGAATGGCTATCTCGACAAGATTGCTGTCCGTGAGGTCGGCAAGTTCGAGCAGGGCCTGCTGGCCTACATGCGCAGCGAAGGCAAGGATGTGCTCGAAACGATCCGCAAGGAAAAGGCCATCAGCGACGACACCAAGTCCGAGCTGAAGTCAGCGATCGACACTTACGCCAAAACCTTTGCCTAACGGCAACAGACCGAGGACGGATAACGGATGCCTTCACTCAAGGATCTGAAAAACCGGATCGCCTCCGTCAAGGCGACGCAGAAGATCACCAAGGCGATGCAGATGGTCGCCGCGGCGAAGCTTCGGCGCGCGCAGGAGGCGGCCGAGGCCGCACGGCCGTATTCGCAGCGGATGGCCTCGGTGATGTCGAACATCGCCGAAGCTGTCGGCGGCGGTGATGATGCACCGAAGCTGATGACCGGCACCGGCAAGGACGACACGCACCTGCTGGTGGTCTGCACCGCCGAACGTGGCATGTGCGGCGGCTTCAACAGCCAGATTGCGCGTTTTGCGCGCGATCATGTGCGCCGGCTTCTGGCTGACGGCAAAACCGTCAAGATCCTCTGCGTCGGCAAGAAGGGTTATGATATCCTGCGTCGGGAATACGCATCTCTGATTATCGAGCGTGTGGATTTCCGCGACGTCAAGCAGATGAGCTTTGCCCAGGCCGAAACGGTCGCGGACAAGGTCACGGATCTGTTTGACCAGGGTGGCTTCGACGTTTGCACTCTGTTCTACTCGGAGTTCAAATCGGTGATCAGCCAGGTTCCGACCGCACAGCAGCTGATCCCGGCTTCAACCGGCGCAGCAGCTGACGATGCCAGCGCATCGGCGATCTACGACTACGAGCCGAGTGCCGAAGAAATCCTCGAGGATTTGCTGCCGCGTTCGATCAAGGTGCAGATCTTCAGGGCGTTGCTTGAGAATGTTGCAGGCGAGATGGGCGCGAAAATGTCCGCAATGGACAACGCAACCCGCAATGCTGGCGAGATGATCGACAAGCTGTCGATGAGCTACAACCGCCAGCGGCAGGCCCAGATCACCAAGGAACTCATTGAAATCATTTCGGGCGCGGAAGCGCTCTAAGGTACACGGAAGAGGGTAAGACACATGGCTAAGGCAGCTACCCCGGCAACCAAGCCCGCAGCGGCGAAAAAACCCGCAGCGGCTAAGAAGCCCGCAGCAGCAGCGACAAAGGCGAGCGCAGTCAAAAGCGCTGCAGCCAAGTCCGGTGCAATCGGTCGCGTGACTCAGGTCATCGGCGCGGTTGTGGACGTGACGTTCGATGAAGGCGCACTGCCGACCATCCTGAACGCGCTGGAAACCGACAACATGGGCAACCGCCTGGTGTTGGAAGTGGCACAGCATCTGGGTGAAAACACCGTTCGCACCATCGCCATGGACTCGACCGAAGGTCTGGTTCGCGGCCAGGAAGTGGTCGACACCGGCGATTCGATCTCGGTGCCGGTCGGCGAAGAAACGCTCGGCCGCATCCTGAACGTGATCGGCGAGCCGGTTGACGAAGCCGGCCCGGTCAAGACCAAGGCCCGCCGTTCGATTCACCAGGACGCTCCGGATTTCTCCGAACAGTCGACCGAAGCCGAAATCTTGGTCACCGGCATCAAGGTCGTCGACCTGCTGGCACCTTACGCCCGTGGTGGTAAGATCGGCCTGTTCGGCGGCGCCGGCGTTGGCAAGACCGTTCTGATTCAGGAACTGATCAACAACATCGCGAAAGCCCACGGCGGTTACTCCGTGTTTGCCGGTGTTGGCGAACGTACCCGCGAAGGCAACGACCTCTATCACGAGATGATCGAATCCGGCGTGAACAAGGAAGGCGGCGGCGACGGCTCCAAGTGCGCTCTCGTCTTCGGTCAGATGAACGAGCCTCCAGGTGCGCGTGCCCGTGTGGCGCTGACCGGTCTGACGATTGCGGAACAGTTCCGTGACGAAGGCCAGGACGTGTTGTTCTTCGTTGACAACATCTTCCGCTTTACCCAGGCCGGTTCGGAAATGTCGGCGCTTCTGGGCCGTATTCCTTCGGCTGTGGGCTACCAGCCGACACTCAGCACCGACATGGGTGCGATGCAGGAGCGCATCACCACCACGAACAAGGGTTCGATCACCTCGGTGCAGGCCGTTTACGTGCCGGCCGATGACTTGACCGACCCGGCGCCTGCTTCGACCTTTGCCCACCTTGATGCGACGACGGTGTTGAACCGTTCGATTGCCGAGAAGGGCATCTACCCGGCAGTTGACCCGCTCGACTCCAACTCGCGTATGCTCGACCCGCTGATCATCGGCGAAGAGCACTACGAAGTTGCCCGTGGCGTGCAGGAAATCCTGCAGCGTTACAAGTCGCTTCAGGACATCATCGCCATTCTCGGCATGGATGAGCTGTCGGAAGAAGACAAGGTCACCGTGGCCCGCGCCCGTAAGGTCGAGCGCTTCCTGTCGCAGCCGTTCTTCGTGGCTGAAGTGTTCACCGGCGCGCCTGGCAAGCTGGTTGATCTCGCAGACACCATCAAGGGCTTCAAGGGCCTGGTGAACGGCGAGTACGACCATCTTCCCGAGCCGGCCTTCTACATGGTCGGAACCATTGAAGAGGCCGTCGAGAAGGCCCAGCGTCTGGCTGCGGAAGTCGCCTAATCATGAAATTGCCCGCGCAAACCGGTCTGGTCCGGTTTGCGCGGTGCTCCCGAACAGCACTGCGATAAAGTGAACGTCATGGCTGACAGCTTCAATTTTGAACTCGTATCTCCCGAGCGGTTGCTCTTGTCGGCAACCGTGACCGAAGTCGTGCTTCCGGGCACCGACGGTGAAATGACGGTGATGGCCAACCACGCACCGACCATGACCACGATCAAGCCTGGTGTCGTCACAGTGACGACCTCCGAGGGCAAGACCGACCGGTTCGTGGTGTTTGGCGGTTTCGCCGACATCCTGCCTGAAGGCTGCACCCTGCTTGCGGAATCAGCCGTGGCGGTGAGTGACATCGACCGGGACGATATCAACAAACGTCTGCAGGATGCGCGTGAAGACGTCGCCGATGCATCGACCGATGCGGCCAAGCAGAAGGCACAGGAATATCTGGATCAGCTCACCACGCTGAACGGTGCCATCCTACCGGCCTGATTTGATCAGCGGTTCTATGAGTAGGGCGGTCTTCGGGCCGCCTTTTTTGTTGTCGGTTATTGCTGTTGATCTTGATTGACCGGCTTGGCGAACGCTGAGGGATGGGTGCCCGGCTATGGGCACAGGCCAATTTTCAAGCTGTACGTCCCGCAACGACGCCTGGATGAAAGGCTTCGGGAAACTCCAGTACACCGGTCCAGCCCGAGAGGGATCCGTCGTTGAGTTCCAGCGCCAGAAGCCGGGGTCCCTGCAGTTTCGTATCGGCACCATCAGCTGTGCGGGATCTGAACCCGAAGCGGCAATAATAGTCCGGTTGGCCATGCACGAACACCGATTGCCAGCCCTGCTCACGGGCGAGGTCAAGGGCGTGGCGAACGAGCTCGGTGCCGATCTGCATTTCCCTCCATTGTGGCAACACTGCAAGGGGCGTCAGGGCGAGCGCCCTGTCGGGGCCGGAAACCCCGACCAACAGGATGTGGCCAACGACCTTGCCGTCAATTTCTGCGACAAGGGAGATCACCTGCCCATCAGCTGATTTGCTCAGGACCTCTGAAGGTGCGGGGTCTTTAACCTGATAGCTGAGCCCCTCGATTTCCCGTATTGCCGCGAAATCCGACGGCGTGCTGCGGCGGTAGGCGGCCCTCGCTGCTATGCACCTTGTTTCAGGCATAGGAGACCTCCAATGCGCGTTGAACCGCCGCCTGGGCGTGCAGCCTCGTGGTGTCATAGAACTGTATGGCACCGGGTCCGGGTGTCACGATCGTCGTCAATTCCGAGCAGCCCAGAACAACGGCCTCGGCACCACGCTGGCACAGATCATGGATCAGCCGGGCCATGAATTCACGAGAGCCGTTGCGCATGATGCCGCGGTCGAGCTCATCATGGATGATGCGGTTGACCTCGATGCGTTCGTCCGGCTCGGGGCAAATCACCTCCGCACCGGAGTTGGACCAAAGGTGGCGGGAATAGAAGTCGCTTTCCATGGTGGCGCGGGTTCCGAGCAGGGCCACGAAGCGATGGCCGGCCTGCTGGACCTGCGAGCTCGTGACGTCGGAGATGTGCAACAGGTCGATGCCGGCGGCCTTCTCGATCTGATCGGCATACTGGTGCATCGAATTGTTGGCGAGGACCAGGAAATCGGCGCCGCCGGCCTTCAGGCTGCGCCCAGCATAGGCAAGAATGGAGATGACGCCATCGGTATCGCCCTTGCTGTTGGCTTCCCTGATGGCGCCGTTGTTGACGGAATGGAGCAGGATCCGTGCAGCATGATGGCCACCCAGTTCCTTCTGGGTAAACTCGTTGAGCATGCGGTAGTAAAGGGATGTTGATTCCCAGCCGAGGCCACCCAACAACCCTATCAGCTTCATGGCGCCACACCCGCCAAGTGCTCGAAGGCGCTGACAACCTTTTCATAGGCCTTGCGCTTGAAGGGCACGATCAGGCCGGGCAGGTCGTGCATCGGCTTCCACTCCCAGGCGTCGAACTCGGCCTGGTGGCCGCCAGGCGGCGGGTCGATGCTGATCTCGCTCTCGTCGCCGGTAAAGCGCATGGCGAACCAGCGTTGCCTCTGGCCCCGATACTTGCCTTTCAGGCCGATGCCGAGCAGGTGCCCGGGGAGGTCGTAATCGATCCAGTCCGGGGCCTCGGCGAGCAGTTCCACCGAGCGCATGCCGGTTTCCTCGTAGAGCTCGCGCAGGGCTGCCTGATAGGGGATTTCATCGGCATCGATTCCCCCCTGAGGCATCTGCCAGAGCTGCGGCGAGCCGTCATACTCGGTGTTGCCTTCGGCAATGCGGCGGCCGGTCCAGACGAGACCATCATTGTTGAGCACCATGACGCCGACACACAGGCGGTAGGGAAGGCTGTTGGCATCCACTGTGCTAGTTGGGTCCTTGCCGGCCATATGTGCTTCCTGCCTATCTCTCCGGGTCCTCGGCCACGGCCGAGGCGGAGACGATTTCTATTCCCCGCGCCTTGGCTTCCTCAGCCCAGGTGGCGATCGCGTCGACGCTGACCTCAAAGGCCGAAGCGACACCCACTGCTGTTCCGTTCCGCCTGGCTACGCGTTCCAGCTCGTCCAGTTTGGAAAGAATGTAGCCCCGCTCCTGGGTGGCGTCGAGTACCATGTCGGCTGCGGCGAAGGGTATTCCCAGCGTTTTGGCGAATTGTCCGGTCATTGAGCGGGCGGAGGTGCCGTCATCGAGGAACATGATGCCACGTTCGGCAAGATCGCGCATCACCGGCTCGAGTGCGTCGGGATCAGCGAGAAAACGGCCGCCCATGAAATTTGTGATGCCGGTGTAATTGGTGATGCGGGCCATGGCCGTGTGCAGATCGGCGAGATTGGCGCTGGCTCCGGCCGCAACGGTGAGGGTTCCGGCACCAGGGTCATTGGCCGGATAATCATAGGGTTCGAACGGAACCTGAAGCAGGATCTCATGGCCCTGGCGCCGTGCTTCCTGCATCCAGCGTTGCAGGCTGTTGCCATTGGACGCGAAAGCCAGGGTTATTTCCTCGGGCAGCGTTCTGATCGCATACTGCGAGCCGGTCTGGCTCAGGCCGAGCCCGCCAACAATGATCACGACGCGGGCGCCACGGGCGCCGGACCAGGGCCGTGCATAGATGTCAAAGGCTCGCTCGCCATTGGCCCCACGCACCGGCAACGGGCCTTGCGGAGTGTCTTCAATGACGGCGGGGTCGGGCAAGTGCGCCAGGTGAGAGCTCTGGCCGACCCGGCCGGGCGGGTTGAGCAGCACCGGTCGGTTGTCGGGGCGCTTGACCGGGGTGAACTTGTTGATTTCCTCGCCATCGTCACCGAGCGTGGTGGCGACATCCGCGCCGGATTGGCCGTGGAGCGATTTCAGTCCGCCCGTGTCTTCGGCAGCAGCGCTGGCGCTGGCCGGCTGATTGTTAGCCGGCTCTGTATCCGTGGACTGGTCTGAAGCAGTATCGGGGGCTTCGGTTTCGGGACGGTCGAGCATCACCACGGTGTCGCCGGTCTCGATGCGGCCGCCGGAATAGGCAATCCAGGCGGCACTGCCGATCACGGCGCAGACTGCAATCGTGCCAAGCAGGATCCTTGACCAGCCACGGTCTGGCCCCCGGCCGGGATCTCTCCCAGGCTTCAGGTGCTGTCCCAGCGGTTGATGGATCTTGTCGCCCACGATCTTCTGTCCGAATCCCGATACGGGCTGATTGAATCAGTCCGCCGCCCCGCATGCAAGCCAGCCACGAGCTGGTGCAGGCGGGGCGGCGGAACAAAGCTGCGGTCAGTTCTTGATGGCGGCCTGGTCCGGGCTCGGCGGGAAGGCCGGATCTGTCTTGTTGCCGCGCAGCAGATCCAGCGCATAGCCAAGCTGGACGTCGTCTTTCGGATCCGGCGGGACATAGGCAATCGAGCCCGAGCCCTCGTCGTCCTCGTTTTCGCCCTGGATATGACCGCGAAGCTCGCTCTCGCCGGATGGCTTCACCCGACCGCGCAACTCTTCCGGGACCGGCTCTTCGACCCGGATATCGGGCTTGATGCCGGTGCCCTGGATCGATGTGCCAGACGGCGTGTAGTAGAGCGCCGTGGTCAGACGGAGCGCGGTCTTCGCATCCAGCGGGATGATGGTCTGGACCGATCCCTTGCCGAATGAGCGGGTACCCAGGATCGTGGCGCGCTTGTGATCCTGCAGCGCACCGGCAACGATTTCCGAGGCAGAGGCGGAGCCGCCATTGATCAGCACGATGACCGGCTTGCCACCCACCAGATCCCCCGGACGGGAGTTGAAGCGGCGGGTTTCTTCCGGATTGCGGCCGCGGGTGGAGACGATCTCGCCGCGGTCTAGGAAGGCGTCGGAGACGCTTATTGCCTGATCGAGCAGACCACCGGGGTTCAGCCTGAGATCAAGCACAAAACCCTTGAGCTTGTTCTTGCCGACTTCATCGGTGATCTTCTCGATCGCATCGGAGAGATCGTCATAGGTCTTCTCGGTGAAGGAAATCACCCGCAGATAGCCGACATCCTCCTCGACCCGGTAGCGCACGGCCTTGACCGAGATGATGTCGCGGACGACCTTGATCTTGATCGGCTGGTCGGCGCCTTCGCGCAGCACCGTCAGCTCGATTGCGGTGTTGACCGGGCCGCGCATCTTGTCGACCGCTTCGCCGAGCGACAGTCCGCGCACGGCCTCGCCGTCAATCTCGGAGATGAAGTCGCCGGCCAGAACGCCCGCGCGGGCGGCCGGTGTCTCGTCAATCGGGGTGATGACCTTGACCAGCTCGTCCTCCATGGTGACCTCGATACCGAGACCACCGAATTCGCCGCGGGTCTGGGTCCGCATGTCATCGGCTGCTTCCTGGTTGAGGTAGCTCGAATGCGGGTCCAGCGAGGTCAGCATGCCGTTGATCGCGTTCTCGATCAGCTTGTCTTCTTCCGGCGGCGTCACATACTGGGCGCGCACGCGTTCGAAGACGTTGCCGAAGATGGCAAGCTGCCGGTAGGTCTCGGTTCCCGCCGCGTTGGCGGAGCCATCATAGGAGTTGATCGCGCTCACGGCTGTAGCGCCCATCAATGCGCCAACCGCCAGAAGTGTCACCTTACGTATCATTGCTTGCCTTTCTCGAAGACATATCGTCTTTCCACCACGATCGCGGGTCGACCGGTTGACCGTCTTTTCTGATCTCAATGTAGAGCGTCGGACGCTCCGATGCCAGCGACAAAGCCGCCGAACCTGCAAATCTCGTCTGTCCCATCGTCGCCAAAGGCTCTCCGGCAACAACGAAGCGGCCGGCCGAGACCTTGATCTTTTCCATTCCGGCCAACACCAGATGGTGATTTTCGCCGGTATCGATAATTACCACCTGACCGTAGCTGCGGAACGGCCCGGCATAGGCAATCCAACCGTCAGCCGGCGCTACCACGGTCGCGCCCCTGTCGGTGGCGAGGACTTCGCCGGCCAGCGTGTGCCCGGTGCCGTCATCCGCGCCGAAATAGCGCACCGTCTCGCCGGCAACGGGAAGTGACAGAGTCCCGGTCAGCTTCGAGAATGCATATGCGGGCATAATGCGGTTTTTGTCGGGCACGGCCACCGCGGCAAAGGCGCGGGCCCGCTCCAGGCGCTCGGCCAGCTGCCGCTGCCGCTCCTCTTCGGCCTTGCGGGCCGCCTCGGCCGCCTCCCTGAGCGAGACGATCTCCCCGGCCAGCGTGGCGATGACCGATTCGAGTTCGCTCGAGCGGACCGAAAGCGCTTCGGCGCGCTGGCGTTCACGCTCCAGCCGCCGCCGGCTCTCATCGTGAAGTGCCGCCTTTTCCGAAGCCAGACGGGCCAGCCGTTCTTCTTCCTCGGCATTTTCCTCCAGTGCCGCGGCGAGTGATACCCGTTCGGATGCGATGGCCTGACGCAAGGCGGCCAGTTCCTTCAGATCGGCCGCCAGGGCCCGGGTCTCGGCCCGTATTTCGGGCACCACGGCACCCAGAAGGATGGCGCTGCGGACCGAGGACAGAGCATCCTCGGGGGTGACCAGAAGGGCAGGTGGCGGATCCCGCCCGATCCGCTGCAGCGCGGCCAGAACTTCAGCCAGTACCGAGCGGCGGGAGACAAGAGAAAGTCGCACCGCTTCCTGACGTTCGGACAGGCCGGTCATGGTCTGTTCGCCAGCGGCTATCCGCTGGTCGAGCTCGTTCCTGCGCGCGCCGGTTTCGGCAATCTTGCGGTCCAGTTCCTGCTGGTCGGCGCGAAGCGCCGCAATGTCGGTTTCCAGGGCAGAGAGTGCCTTGGCTGCCAATGCCGCCTCGTCGGCAACCGACTGCAGTTCCAGCCGGCTCGCTTCCTGCTCCTGTTCCAGTTCGGCAGCCACGCCGCTCGAATCAGGCTCGGTCGCATCGGTCGCGTGAGCGGGGATATCGCTGCCGGGCAGCAGGGGGATGGAGATCGCCAGAGCCAGGGCGAGAAGAGGGGCGCGAAAGACCCGATCGACGCGCAGGCGGAGACGGACGACTGCCATTGCCGCGCCGGAGCCAGGGTGCACGATTCGGGAGCTCAACATGAATTCACACTATCGAATTTCGCGTTAAAGCTCCATGAACCATATGGTCCCGGAAGGTCAATTCTTTGGGAGCCCGGGAGCCGGGCCGACGGCCTGCATGGCCGGATCCTGCAGGGGTCAGGCGCGGTGATAGGGATGCCCTGAAAGGATGGTGGCCGCACGGTAGAGCTGTTCGGCGGCCATGATGCGAACCAGCTGGTGCGGCCAGGTCATGCGGCCGAAGCAGATCACGGCGTCGGCCTTGCGGTGCAGGTCAGGGTCGAGCCCGTCCGCGCCGCCGATGGCAATCACGAGGTCGCGGCGGCCGTCATCACGCAGCCTTGCCAGCGTGTCGGCAAAGCCGGGCGAGTCAGGGGTCTTGCCGCGCTCGTCGAGAAGGATCAGAGCCGCGCCATCCGGCATGGCGCGGATCAGCTGGGCGGCCTCTTCCTTCTTGCGCAGCTCCGCGGTGGAGGCGCGGCTTTCGGCGACTTCAATGGTACGGGCGAAGTCGAGGCCGAGCGCGCCGCCCGACTTGGCGAAGCGATCAAGATAGCGGCTGGAGAGCTCGCTTTCGGGGCCGGACTTGAGCCGTCCGACGGCAAACAGTGTGATGCGCATGGGGCCCGTGTTTTCCGTCTTCAGATCAGCACAACAGACACCTTGCCGCCCCGCCTGAGATGACCGGGCGGCGTCCAACCTGATCGTCAAAACCAGCCGGCCTGTCAGACCCAGAGCGGATCAGGCCGTGGTGGTCAGTGAAGCTTTCCGTCGTCGAGATCCGGGGTCTGCCACATCTTTTCGATGTTGTAGAATTCCCTGATTTCGGGGCGGAAAACATGGATGATGACATCGCCAGCATCAATCAGCACCCAATCGCCGGTCGCCAGACCCTCGACCCGCGGAGCGCCGAAGTTGGCATCCTTGAGTTCGCTGATCAGCCGATCGCAGATCGATGCGACATGACGGCTCGAGCGGCCGGAGGCAACAACCATGTGGTCGCCCAGCGCGGACTTGCCTGCAATGTCGATGGCTACGATGTCTTCTGCCTTGGAGTCCGCCAAGCTGTCGCGGACCAGTGTAAGCTGACGCAGGGCGGTAGGTTCACCGCTTCCGGTCGCTTGCGAGAAACCGTCCTTGACGTTTCCCTTCGTGTGTTCTGTTCTCAGAGTGGTTCCTTTCCGTGTCCTGAACAGTCCAGCCAACGCCCCAAATCATCAAATTGATCGCGGCGCACCATGAAGATAGTCACGGAGCATGGGGTTTTTCAAGATGTGGCGGTTTTATTCGTGGCGCGTTCGCTGCGGATGGCGCTCGACGACAGCGACGAGCGGGGGCCATGGATGAAGGTCCAGGCCGGCGCGCGGAGGAAGGGCAACAGGGCTGCGTGGTTCTCATCGACACGGGCATGGCTGAAGGCCTTGGCCATTTTCGATGAGAGATAGGCAAGGGTGGAACCCGGCCGGTCGATCACCGCGATGGGGAAGGTTTCGGCAATCGCGCGCCAGTCCTGCCACTTGTGGAACTGGCGCAGATTGTCCGCACCCATGATCCAGACAAAATGAATGCCCGGATTGCGCGCCTTGACGAAAGCCAGTGTCTGAGCGGTGTAATGCAGGTCATGCGCGGCTTCGAAGGCGGTCACCTTGACCCTGGGGCCGGGCGCCATCCGGCGGCTCAGCTCGATACGCTCATCCAGGCCTGCGAGGTCACTGTGGTTCTTGAGCGGGTTGCCCGGCGTGACCATCCACCAGAGCTGATCGAGGCCGAGACGGCGGAGCGCGATTTCCGCGACCAGCTCATGGCCCTGATGCGGCGGGTTGAAAGAGCCGCCGAACAGGCCAACGGTCATGCCCCGCTCGACATGGGGCATCTTCAGATAGGATGGGGACCTGGCTGGCTTTTCGCTCAAGGCCGGATCTGGCCCGTGCCATGCACCTGGTACTTGAACGAGGTCAGCTGCTCGACACCGACGGGCCCGCGCGCATGCATCTTGCCGGTGGCGATGCCGATTTCCGCGCCCATGCCGAACTCGCCGCCATCGGCAAACTGGGTGGAGGCGTTGTGCAGCAGGATGGCCGAATCAACTTCGGTGAAGAAGCGCTCGACGACGCTTGCATCTTCGGCAATCACCGCTTCGGTGTGGCTCGACGACCACTGAGCAATATGGGCGATGGCGCCATCGATGCCGTCGACAAAGCGCGCGGCGATGATGGCATCGAGATATTCGGTGCGCCAGTCATCCTCGGTGGCAAGCGTTGCCTCGGGCTGAAGCGCCATCACCGCGTTGTCGCCGTGAACCTCGCAGCCGGCGGCAGCCAGATCGGCAAGGATATCGGCTGCCAGTGAGCGGTCCATGGCGCTGTCGAGCAGCAGGGTTTCGGCGGCGCCGCAAATTCCGGTGCGCCGCATCTTGGCGTTGACCACGATGCGCCGCGCCATGGCCGGATCGGCGGACTTGTCGACATAGATGTGGCACAGGCCTTCAAGGTGGGCAAAGACCGGCACCCGGGCATCGGCCTGGACGCGTGCGACAAGGCTCTTGCCGCCGCGGGGCACTATCACGTCGACCGTGCCGTTCAGGCCGGTGAGCAGTTCGCCAACGGCTGCGCGGTCAGAGATCGGGATCATCTGGATGGCGTCCGCGGGCAGTCCGGCGCTTTCCAGTCCCTCGGTGAGGCAGGCATGGATGGCGCGGGAGGAATGAAACGAATCCGATCCGCCGCGCAGAATGACGGCATTGCCGGCTTTCAGGCAGAGAGCTCCAGCGTCGGCGGTGACATTGGGGCGGCTTTCATAGATCACGCCGATGACGCCCAAAGGCGTGCGGACGCGTTCGATCTTGAGCCCGTTGGGACGGTCCCAGGCAGCAATCACGTCACCGACCGGATCGGCGAGATCCGCGATGGCGCGGATGCCGTCAATGATGCCATCGATGCGGCTGTCATCAAGCTTGAGACGATCCACGAAAGAAGCCGCCATGTCGCTCTTCAACGCGGCGTCGACATCAAGCGCATTGGCGTCGAGAATCTCCTGCCGGCGTGCGGAAATGGCGTCGGCCATGGCGTTGAGCGCGGCGTTCTTCTGATCGGTCGAGGCGATCGCAAGCGGTCGCGCAGCAGCTTTCGCCCGGCGGCCGATATCGGCCATCAGCGTTGCGATGTCTGCTTTGCTCTCGGTCTTGTCGAGCATGGTGATACTCCCGGCTTGCGATCAGTCAGGTTTCTTACGCAATCGGGGTGCAGCCGTAAAGCCGGGACCCGATTCAGGCGTTTTCAGCCGATCACCATGTCGTCGCGGTGGATCATGGCGGCACGGCCGGAATAGCCCAGAATGGCCTCGATTTCGGCCGATTTGCGTCCGGCAATGCGCCGGGCTTCGTCGGAATCATAGGCCGACAGGCCGCGGGCGATTTCACGGCCGGACGGGTCGCAGATCGCGACCGGGTCGCCGCGATGAAAGTCGCCGCTGATGGATTTGACGCCGGCCGGCAGCAGGCTCTTGCCGGAGCGGAGCGCCTTTTCGGCACCGGAGTCGATGGTCAGCCTGCCGGCAGGATCGAGTTGCCCGGCGATCCAGATCTTGCGCGCCGATTGCGGCGTGCCCGAGGGCTGGAACCAGCTTGAGCGCGCGCCCTTGTCGATGGCCGAGAGCGGGTGGTCGGTCTTGCCCGAGGCGATGATCATGGCGCAACCGGCGCCGGTGGCGATCTTGCCGGCGTCGATCTTGGTTTTCATGCCGCCGCGCGAGAGCTCGGACCCGGCGTCACCCGCCATGGCCTCGATTTCCGGGGTGATGGCCTCGATGGTTTCGAGAAACCGGGCATCGGGGTCGAGATGCGGCGGGGCGGTGTAGAGCCCGTCGATATCCGACATCAGCACCAGAAGGTCGGCGCCGGCCATGGTGGCGACGCGGGCGGCGAGCCGGTCATTGTCGCCATAGCGGATTTCGCTGGTGGCGACGGTGTCGTTCTCGTTGATGATCGGCACCGCGCCATGGCGCATCAGCTCGGCCATGGTGGCGCGCGCGTTGAGGTAGCGGCGGCGTTCTTCGGTGTCGCCCAGGGTGAGCAGGATCTGCCCCGCCACGATGGAATGGGTGGAGAGGCTCGCCGACCAGGCCCGCGCCAGCGCAATCTGGCCGACGGCAGCGGCGGCCTGGCTTTCCTCGAGCCGCAACGCGCCGCCGGGCAGGCCGAGCACGGTGCGGCCCATGGCGATGGCGCCGGAGGAAACCACCAGGACCTCGGCTCCGGCGGTCTTGAGCTCGGCAATGTCGGCACAAAGCGATTCGAGCCATGCAGCCTTCAGGCCGGTCTTGCGGTCGACGAGCAGCGCCGAGCCGATCTTGATGACGATGCGCTTGTGCGCGGAAACAGGCTTGCGGTGGGCGGACATGGTCAGTCTTTCTTGCCGTCCGTCTCAGCCTTTTCAGCCTCGTCGGCCTTGGAGCCGACAATGATGTCGCGCAGTGCCCGGAGACCGCCGGTCATGCCCTCGCCGGTGATGGCGGAGATTTCGTAGGGCGCGCGGCCGGCCGCCTTTTTCAGCGCCCGGACCTTGCTGGCGCGCTCTTCCGCGTCGACCACATCGACCTGGCTCAGCGCCACGATTTCAGGCTTCTCGGCGATGCCGTGGCCATAGGCCTCGAGTTCGTGGCGGACGGTCTTGTAGGCCTGGGCGACATCTTCCTCGAGCGCCGAGACCAGGTGCAGCAGTACCCGTGTGCGCTCGACATGACCGAGGAAGCGGTCGCCGATCCCGACGCCTTCATGAGCGCCCTCGATCAGGCCGGGAATGTCGGCAAGCACGAATTCGCGGCCATCGATGGTGGCGACGCCGAGATTGGGGTGCAGGGTGGTGAAGGGGTAATTGGCGATCTTCGGCCGCGCCCTTGTGACAGAGGCAAGAAAGGTCGACTTGCCGGCATTGGGCAGGCCGACAAGGCCGGCGTCGGCGATCAGCTTGAGCCGCAGCCAGATGGTCTTTTCCTGGCCCTCAAGGCCGGGATTGGCGTGGCGCGGGGCCTGGTTGGTGGCAGACTTGAAGTGGGCATTGCCGAAGCCGCCATTGCCGCCGACGGCGATGCGGTAGCGCTGGCCGACCTCGGTCAGATCGCAGATCAGGGTTTCGTTGTCTTCCTCGAAAATCTGCGTGCCGGCCGGAACCTTCAGGGTGACGCTGTCGCCGCCCGCGCCGGTGCGGTTGCGGCCCATGCCGTGGCCGCCGATCTTGGCCTTGAAATGCTGCTGGAAGCGGTAGTCGATCAGCGTGTTGAGCCCGTCGACGGCTTCGACCCAGACGTCACCGCCGCGGCCGCCATCGCCGCCGTCGGGCCCGCCGAATTCAATGTATTTCTCACGCCGGAAGGAGACGCTGCCGGCGCCGCCGTCGCCGGAGCGGATATAGACCTTGGTTTCGTCGAGGAATTTCATCGCAGTGTACCGATCCGGACTTGTAACGCGTTTAGCCGGACTGGCGCAGGCCTCCGGCTTTGGCCGCATCGATAAACGCCCAGGGACGTAAGGTCAAAGCCTATTGCGGCCATTGGCAAAGGTTCCGGCCCGGCCCGATCAGGGTTTGATGGCCTTGGCGCCTTCCAGGGTCGGCGCGAAATTGACCCGGACGCGGGCGATCGGCAGCGCGAACTTGGTCACAAGGGCGGTGTTGCGCAAGGTGCCGTCATCCTTCAGCACCAGCTTGTCGTGGAAGCGGACGATGTTGGGATCGCCACCGGGATTGAGATCCACCCGGTAGGTGAAACGCGCCGTGTTGCCCGACAGGCGGACCGTGGTTTCACCCACCACATCCTCGCGGGTGCCGGAATAGGTGTTGGGGCCGGTGCGGGTGAAGATCCAGGTCTTGGTGTCGCGCTCGCCGTCGTCATAGCGGAAATCCTCGCGCAAGGTCAGCACCTTGCCGCGCACCTTGCCGGTGAGGTCAACGCGGAAACTGCGGCTCAGGCCGGTGATGGCGCCGAAGGAGCCGTAGGCATAGGTCTTGCCCTCGAAGAAGTCCTCGAGCCGGAGGTCAGTGGAGTGAGCGGGAACGGAGACAAGCGTGGCAAAGAGCGTGAAGGCGAGGGGGCGCAGAAGGGTCATGGATCATTCCTTTCGGGGTCATGATCCTTCTACGCCGCCAGAGGGTTTGCGGATTGCTCGACAGGCCGGTTTTCAGGCTAGAGCATTTGCGGCGAAATCCAAGTCGCCTTCAACGCTCTATCTCATTGTTTTGACGCAATTCCGGACGCAAAACCGGTCCCCACTTTTGCTGGAATTGCTCTAACACCTGTCCGGCCGGTTCTCGTTTGACCAGCTGATCAGCGATACCCAGGTCTTGCGGTCGAGCCGAAACCATTCGACCGCAGCGCTGGCGTTGATGGCCAGAACATTGATCATGCCGGTGCCCTGGAACTGGAAGCCGCTTTTCTGCAGCACCCGGCGCGAGGCCGGGTTGATGACCCGGCAACGGGCGTCGATGTGCTCGATGTCGCGGGTGCGGAAGGCCATGTCGACCAGTGCATGCACGGCTTGTGTGGCGATGCCCCGGCCCCAGAAGGGTTCTCCGACCCAGTAGCCCAGCTCCAGCGCGTTACCGTCTGCCGCGGTTTCCAATGAGCAGCAGCCCATCAGTTTGCCGGATTCGGCTTCGGTGATCGCATAGACGCAATTGCCATTCCCGCGTTTGGCGGCGGTTCGCACAAAGGTGTCGGCGTCCGCGCGGGTGTAGGGATGCGGGATGCGGGACACCATGGTGGCGATGGCCGGGTTATCGGCGAGAATGGCAATTGCGTCGATGTCCTCGGCATGGGGTGCGCGCAGGACCAGATTTTCGGTCAGAAGAACGGGGCAATCGAAACTCGATGCTGTCTCTTCGAACCTTTCGGTGTCGCTTGCGCTGCTACAGTCGCTGAGATTGTCTCTGGGGGCGCGTGCACTGACGCTCGGGCTTGAACTTGTATCCTGTCTCATGATCGTTCTCCGGTTTGGGACAAAGAAAAAGGGGAGATGGTGTCCCATCTCCCCTTCTTGATCCGGTATTCCGGAGGATGCCTGCAAAGGCCGGGTCGATGAGACGCCGGCTTGCAAAATGCGATCCGGCTTATTCCGCTGCTTCGGCTTTCGCCACAACGGACACAAAGGTTCGGCCGTTGGCTGTCTTGCGAAAGTCAACATTGCCTGGCTGCACGGCAAAAATGGTGTGATCCTTGCCAATGCCGACGCCGGTGCCCGGATGCCATTTGGTTCCGCGCTGACGAATGATGATGTTGCCTGCAATCACGGCTTCGCCGCCGAACTTCTTCACGCCGAGGCGCTTGGAGTTCGAATCGCGACCGTTACGCGTGGAACCGCCAGCTTTTTTGTGTGCCATGGGTCTGCTCCTGTTTCCGCCTCTAGGGCGATTGTCTGTTTGCGGCTTTTGGCCGCCAGGGCCCGAACGGGCGGTTGATTACTTCGCGAGTGCCTTGGCCTGGTCGCGCCAGTCCGAGATCTGGTCGGCGCTGAACGGCATGGCTTCGTCGATGCGGGTGATGTCGGCGTCCGAAAGTGCGGCGACCTGGGCAAAGGTGGTGATGCCCTGCTCGGCAAGCTGACCGGCTGCGACCGGGCCGATGCCCTTGATCTTGGTCAGGTTGTCGGGCTCGCCTTCTGGCGCGGTGAAGAGTGGCGCTGCGGTGGCGGCGGCTTCGGTCTTGGCCGGAGCGGCAGCCTTGGGTGCAGCTTCCTTCTTCGGAGCAGCCTTCTTGGACGGCTTCGCACCACCGGTCAGGATGTCGGTGATCTTGACGACAGTCTGGTGCTGACGGTGTCCGCGAATGCGCTTGGAGTTCTGACGGCGGCGCTTCTTGAACGCGAGAACCTTGCGGGCACGGCCCTGCTCGACAACTTCGGCAACAACCATGGCGCCTTCAACGAAGGGTGCGCCAACAGATGCGCCGGCGCCTTCGCCGACCATGAGAACTTCGGTGAACTCGACGGACTCGCCTGCGGCGCCTTCGAGCTTTTCGATCGTCAGAACGTCATTGGCAGCGACGCGGTACTGCTTGCCACCGGTTTTAATGACTGCGAACATCTTTTGTCCTTTCGTGTTCGTCCGGCTCTCACCATTCTGGTGGGCCGTCTTTTTGCCAGTCGGAGTGATCGGACAGTCCGTTTCCGGACGACCGGGTGAAGCCTGAAGCGGGGTCCGGGAGTTTCGGATTATCCATTCAAAGGCCAACGGCGCAGGAAGCCCCACGCCGCATTCGGGTCGCGAGATACGTCAGACGGGTCCATGAGTCAAGCCAAATTGCCCGTTCGGCCCGGTTTCGGGGGCAAGAGGCAAACTTACCCCTTGTGCAAGCCGCTCTCCTTGGTTATGGAGGCGACCGCGCACTGATACTGCGCCGACCAAAGACGCGGAGAGGTGGCTGAGTGGTCGAAAGTACCGCACTCGAAATGCGGCGTGGGGGCAACTCCACCGTGGGTTCGAATCCCACCCTCTCCGCCATTTTTGTTTGCGCTTTGCCGCCCGCCAACCCAAAGCGCAATGGCTCTCGGTTCGGACTTCGTCCTCTCTCCTCCGCCATTCTTGCTTATGCTTTGCCTGCCGTCACCCGAAACAGCTTTGGCCGTGCCGCTGAACAGTGTTCTCGCGCATCATCATCTTCAAGCCTTTGTCGTGTGTGTTATAGACACTGCACTTGATGCACGGGAGCCGGTTCCGCTGAAAACTGGCGGGGTTCCGGTTGTTTCCTGCTGCTTGTTACCGCCTTGGTCTTCCCGCTAGGACATTGCCATGAAGTTTCGCTTTCCCGTTGTCATCATCGATGAAGATTTTCGCTCGGAGAATTCCTCGGGCCTTGGCATTCGCGCCATGGCGGAGGCGATCGAGAACGAAGGGTTCGAGGTTCTCGGGGTGACGGGCTATGGCGATCTTTCGCAGTTTGCCCAGCAGCAGTCGCGCGCCAGCGCCTTCGTACTGTCGATCGACGACGAGGAATTCAGCCCCGGACCCGATCTCGATCCGGCGGTGCTCAATCTGCGCAATTTCATCGAGGAAGTGCGGTGGAAGAATGCCGATGTGCCGATCTATATCTATGGCGAGACCAAGACCAGCCGACACCTGCCCAACGACATCCTGCGCGAGCTGCACGGCTTCATTCACATGTTCGAGGACACGCCGGAATTCGTCGCCCGGCACATCATCCGCGAGGCCAAGAAGTATCTCGAGGGCATCCAGCCGCCGTTCTTCAAGGCGCTGCTCGACTATGCCGAGGACGGCTCCTATTCCTGGCACTGCCCCGGCCACTCCGGCGGGGTGGCGTTCCTGAAAAGCCCGATCGGGCAGATGTATCACCAGTTCTACGGTGAAAACATGCTGCGCGCCGATGTCTGCAACTCGGTGGAAGAGCTGGGCCAGCTGCTGGATCACAATGGCGCCATCGGCGCGTCGGAGCGCAATGCGGCGCGGATCTTCAATGCCGACCATTGCTTCTTCGTCACCAACGGCACCTCGACCTCCAACAAGATGGTCTGGCACCACACGGTGGCGCCGGGCGATGTCGTCGTCGTCGACCGCAACTGCCACAAGTCGATCCTGCATTCGATCATCATGACCGGGGCGGTGCCGGTGTTCCTGAAGCCGACCCGCAACCACTACGGCATCATCGGTCCGATCCCGCAGAGCGAGTTCGAGACTGATTCGATCAAGGCCAAGATCCGCGCCAATCCGCTGCTTGACGGCGTCGATGCGGAGACTGTCAAGCCGCGGATCATGACGCTGACGCAGTCAACCTATGACGGGGTGCTCTACAACACCGAGACGGTGAAGGACCTGCTCGACGGCTATGTCGAGAACCTGCATTTCGACGAGGCCTGGCTGCCGCATGCGGCGTTTCACCCGTTTTACGGCAGCTACCACGCCATGGGGCGCAAGCGGGCGCGGCCGATGCATTCGGTGACCTATGCGACGCAATCGATCCACAAGCTGCTGGCCGGCATCAGCCAGGCCAGCCACGTGCTGGTGCAGGACAGCCAGGACACCAAACTGGACCGTCATCTGTTCAACGAATCCTACCTGATGCACACCTCGACCAGCCCGCAATATTCGATCATTGCCAGCTGCGATGTGGCGGCCGCCATGATGGAGCCTCCCGGTGGCACCGCGCTGGTGGAGGAAAGCATTGCCGAAGCGCTCGATTTCCGCCGGGCGATGCGGAAGGTCGATGATGAATTCGGCGAAGGGGACTGGTGGTTTCAGGTCTGGGGCCCGCCGGTCGAGCTCGAGGAGGAAGGCATCGGCGAGACCCGTGACTGGGTGCTCAAGCGCACCGATGCCGACGGTGTGCAATCCTCCGACGGCGAGGATTCCTGGCACGGTTTTGGCGACATGGCGCCGGGCTTCAACATGCTTGACCCGATCAAGGCGACGATCATCACGCCGGGTCTCAATCTGGATGGCCGCTTCGAGGACACCGGCATCCCGGCCTCGATCGTGACCAAGTACCTGGCCGAACACGGCGTGGTGGTGGAAAAGACCGGCCTCTACAGCTTCTTCATCATGTTCACCATCGGTATAACCAAGGGGCGCTGGAATTCGCTGCTGACCGAATTGCAGCAGTTCAAGGACGACTACGACCAGAACCAGCCGATGTGGCGGGTGATGCCCGAGTTCTGCGCCAAGCAGCCGCGCTACGAGAAGATGGGCCTGCGGGATCTGTGCCAGCACGTGCACTCGCTCTATGCCAAGTATGACGTGGCGATCCTGTCGACCGAGATGTATCTGAGCAATTTGACGCCGGCGATGAAGCCCAGCGATGCCTTTGCCCATATTGCGCAACGGACGACGCAGCGGGTGCCGATCGACGAGCTCGAGGGCCGGATCACCACCAGCCTGGTGACGCCTTATCCGCCCGGCATTCCGCTTTTGATTCCGGGCGAGGTGTTCAACACCAAGATCGTGGAGTACCTGAAGTTCAACCGTGCTTTCGCCCGCGAATGCCCGGGCTTCGAGACCGATATCCACGGCCTGGTGCAGGAGATTGGCAGCGATGGCCAAACGGCCTATTTCGCCGATTGTGTAGCGGTTTGAGCTGACCGTGTGTGCGGTCAACGAGGCAGGACGCGAAAGGGCAGCGGCGGAGTGTTTCTCGTGGCGGCAGGCTGTTGGGCAGCAGTCAATCTGACCAGTTTCGTTGTGTTCGGCTGGGACAAAAGCTGCGCCTTGCGTGGCAGACGGCGGGTGCCGGAAAGGCGGTTGTTGATGCTGGCGGCGCTCGGCGGGGCGCCGGCAATGCTGCTGGGCCGATCGATATTGCGCCACAAGACGCGGAAGCAGCCGTTCCGAAGCTACCTGAACGCCATCATGTGCGTACAGTCGCTGGCTGCCATCGCGGTGTTGGTGATGCTGGCAGGGTGACCTCCAGTCCTGCCGGGAATTGTGTTTGCTGCTTTGCAGTTGTAGTGGTTCGCAGTGGGGTTGCAGAGATCTGGAGTGAATCATGAGCCTTGAAGAACCGGTGTCAGCACAATTGCCCGAGGTCAAGCGCAAGCGCGGGCAGGGTGTCGGTGCGGTCTTCGAGACGCTCAAGCATGAAATCCTCAACCTGACGCTCGAGCCGGGCAGCCCGATCGACGAGGTCAAGCTGGCCGAGCGCTTCGGCATTTCACGCACGCCGATCCGCGAGGCCATGGTGAAGCTGGCCGGGGAAGGCCTGGTGGTCACGCTGCCGAACCGGTTCACAATCGTTGCGCCGATCGATTTTGCCAATCTGCCGCAGTTCTTCGATGCCTTGTCGCTGATGTACCGGGTCACCACCCGGCTGGCGGCTGCGAACCGGACGGACGACGAGCTGGCGGCGATCTGGGAGCTGCAGCACAGCTACACGCAGGCGGTGGACGTCAAGGACGTGCCGGCGATGATCGAGGTCAACCGCAATTTCCACGCGGCGATCGCGCAGGCCGGCAAGAACCGCTATTATACCGATCTGTTTATCCGGCTGCTGGATGAGGGACGGCGGCTGCTGCGGCTTTATTATTCGTCCTACAATGACGAGCTTCCAAAGATCTACCTGCAGGAGCACGAGGTCATGCTGGCGGCCATCGAGGCGCAGGATATCGAGGCTGCGGATCGTATCGCGCAGGCGCATGCGGAGCAGATCGTGCGGCAGATCCAGAACGCCATGACCGAAGACCGCCGTTTGAATGCCGGAATAAGCCTCTAATTTCATTGGTTTATTTTCAAGGCTGTGCTGCCACGGCAGCTGGATTCGGCTGATCTGATGCGTGCAAATATTATTTGTCGACAACGAAAATACAATTACCTATAGTCGGTTTGTCTCCGCAGAGAGGCGCATGCGACGGGCGTCGCCGAAGCGAGGCCTGGCGTTGGTCAGAACACCACCAACCGTCCGCGTGGCTGCGCGGCCAAACCACAGAGGGTTTCATGTTCAAGAAAATCAGAAACTGGGCGCTGCTATCGATGCTGTCTGTTGCAGCCGTGCCGGCCGTGGCCCAGGAAGTCACCTGGCAGGTGCCGACCTCGGTGCCGGAAGGTTCGCCCTTCTATGTCAATTTCCTCGAGCGCTTTGCCGAAAATGTCGATGTGCTCACCAATGGCCGGGTGCTGATCGAGCCGTTCGGCGCGGGTGTCCTCGTGCCTGCGCTACAGGTCTATGACGGTGTCCGCGACGGTATCGTCGAGGCCGGTCACTCGACCCCGAGCTATCTGGTCAACCAGGACCCGACCAACGCGATCTTTGCAGGATTTCCCGGCGGCATGGGGCCTGAAGCCTATGTCACCTGGATCTACGAGAAGGGCGGCAAGGAAAAGCTCGCAGAGCTGCGCGCCAAGGACGGTTTCAAGAACCTGATCGTCGGCATCGGCTCGTCGGAAGTGATGGCGCATTCCAATGTGCCGATCACCAAGGCCGAAGACCTCACGGGCATGAAATACCGCACCTCGGGTCCATGGGCCAAGGTGATGGAAGAGTATTTCGGCGCGGTTCCGACCGTGGTTCCGCCCGGTGAAATCTACACGCTGCTGCAGCGCAAGGGCGTTGACCTGATCGAGTGGGGCCCGCCGTCGGCCAACCTGCCGGAAGGGTTTCATGAAGCGGCGAAATACATCATCGTTCCGGGCGTGCACCAGCCGACCTTCCTGTGGGAAGTCGTGCTCAAGCAGGAAACCTGGGATGCGCTTCCCGACGATCTGAAGCCGCTTCTGGAAAAGGCCGCGGAATTGACCACCATGCAGGCACTGATCCATTTCTACGGCGGTGATGTCGAGGCGATGGACACCTACCGCAACGGCAAGAACGAGGTGATCACGCTGTCGCCGGAGTTCATCAAGCAGTTGTCCGACGCCGGTGCGGACTGGATCGGCAAGACGGCCGAAGCCCAGAAGGCCGACGGCAAGGCGGAGATGGCCGACATCCTCGCTGACTACATGGCCTTCAAGTCCCTGTGGTCCGCCGAAAGCAGCTACCTGGTTCGCAACCAGGACTAACCGAGACAACGGAACCACCGTCATGACCAGGCTATTCAACATTGTCGACGCATTCTCCCGTCTGCTGTCCTGGATCGCCCAAGTCGTGACGGTGGTTCTGGTGATCTCGATGATCTACGAAGTGGTGGCGCGCTATGTCTTTGGCGCGCCGACCATCTGGGCCTTCGATATTTCCTACATGGCCACCGGCACGCTGTTTGTTCTGGGTGCGGCCTATGCGCTGAAACAGGATGCGCATGTGCGGATCGATTTCCTTGCCCAGAAGATGCCGGTCGGCATAAGGCGCAAGCTCGAAGGTTTCGTGTTCGTGTTCCTGATCACACCAATCTTCGCTGGACTGTCGAAATTCGCCATCGAGCGGGCCTGGCGGGCCTTCGAGACCGGCGAGGTCGAGAATGTCAGCCCCTGGGCGCCGCTGATGTGGCCGTTCTTCGCGATCCTGGCCATCGGGCTGGTGGCGCTGACGCTGCAGCAGCTGGTTCACGGCTTGCGGGTGTTCCGCGGCGATGAAGACCAGCCGTTCAAACTGGAAGCCTGATCCGATGACCATTGCCGCCCTGATGTTTCCCGCGCTGTTCGTGCTGGTGTTGACCGGCATCCCAATCGCGTTTTCGCTGGCGATCGTGTCGGCCGCCGCGGGCATTGCCAAGTTCGGTCCGAATGCATTTGCCCAGCTCTATGGCGCATTCTATTCGGCCTCGACCAATTTCATTCTTGCCGCCATTCCGATGTTCGTGCTGATGGGCGCGATCCTGGAGCGCTCGGGCATTGCCGAACGGCTGTTCAAGGTGATGCAGATCTGGATGTCGCGACTGCCCGGCGGGCTTGCCGTCGCCACGATTGCCATGGGGGCGGTGTTTGCCGCCGCAGCCGGCGTTGTCGGCGCGGTCGAGGTGATGATCGGCATGATGGCGATCCCGGCGATGCAGCGCGGCGGCTACCGCAACAGCCAGATTGCCGGCACGATCTGCGCCGGCGGCTCGCTCGGCACCATGATCCCGCCTTCGGTGATCGCGGTGATGTATGCCTCGCTGGCGCAGATGTCGGTCGGCGAACTGCTTGCCGGCATGATGCTGCCGGGCCTGCTGATGGTCGGTCTGTTCATCATCTACCTGATCATCCAGGGCGTGCTGGCGCCGCCGCAGCCGACACAGGACTTCGTCGAGCCGGAGATGCCGCTGGGCGAAAAGCTGCGCATCACGGTGACCTCGCTGCTGCCGATCTGTGCGCTGATCTTTGCCGTTCTCGGCTCGCTGCTGGCGGGTATTGCCTCGCCGACGGAAGCCGCCTCGGTGGGGGCTGTCGGGGCAACGCTTTTGAGCATCTTCTATGGCCGCTTCAACCTTGCCATGCTGTTCGAGTCGCTGAAGATCACGGTGCGGATCTCGGCAATGATCCTGCTGATTGTTGCCGCAGGCACGATGTTCATGGGCACCTTTGCCGCCAATGGCGGCTCGCGGATGATCCGCTCCTTCATTGAGGCCGCCGGGTTCGGCGACACCGGCATGATCATCTTCTTCCTGTTTATCGTGTTGCTTCTGGGCTTCGTGCTCGACTGGACGGCCAATGTGCTGATCGCGGTGCCGCTGTTCACGCCGTTCATCCGCTCTGCCGGCATCGATCCGGTCTGGTTCGGCACGATGATGATCATCGTCATCCAGACCAGCTACCTGACACCGCCGATGGCGTCATCAATCTTCTATCTCAAGTCGATCGCGCCGCCCGACATGACCTATGGCCAGATGTGCCGTGGCGTCGTGCCGTTCATCCTGTTGCAGATCGCCACGCTGCTTGCGGTTGCGCTGTTTCCTGCCCTGTCGACCTGGCTCCCCTCCCAGATCGTCGGCTTCTGATTCCGTTTATTGAAAGAAGGACATATCCTTATGGACAACTCGATTTTCACCGGCTGCATGCCGGCGCTGATGACGCCCTGCAAGGCCGACCGGACGCCTGATTTCGACGCGCTGGTGCGCATGGGTCAGGAACTGATCGATGCGGGCATGTCAGCGGTGGTCTATTGCGGTTCGATGGGCGACTGGCCGCTTCTGACCGACGCGGAGCGGATGGAAGGCGTTTCACGCCTGGTCGCCGCCGGCATTCCGACCGTCGTCGGCACCGGCGCGATCAACAGCGCCTCGGCGGTTGCCCATGCGGCACATGCGTCCAGGGTTGGGGCGCAGGGCCTGATGGTGATCCCGCGGGTTCTCTCGCGCGGCACTTCGGCGAGCGCCCAGGAAGCCCATTTCAAGGCGATCCTGTCGGCAGCGCCGGATCTGCCGGCAGTGATCTACAACAGCCCCTATTACGGCTTTGCCACCCGCGCCGATCTGTTCTTTGCGCTGCGCAGGGACCACCCGAACCTGATCGGCTTCAAGGAATTCGGTGGTGCGGCAGACCTGCGCTATGCGGCCGAATACATCACCTCGGCGGATGACAGTGTCACGCTGATGGTCGGCGTCGACACCAATGTCTATCACGGCTTCGTCAATTGCGGCGCCACCGGCGCGATCACCGGCATCGGCAATGCGTTGCCCAAGGAAGTGTTGCAGCTGGTGGATCTGTGCAAGAAGGCGGCGCAAGGAGATGTTGCGGCGCGACTGAAGGCCAAGGAGCTGGAAGAGGCGCTCGGCGTTCTGTCATCGTTCGATGAAGGCGCCGACCTGGTGCTCTATTACAAGCACCTGATGGTGCTCAACGGCAACGCCGAATACACGCTGCATTTCAATGAAACCGACGCGCTCTCGGCTTCTCAGAAGCAGTATGTCGAAACCCAGTACAAGCTGTTTCGGGACTGGTACGCCAACTGGTCCGCCTGACCCCTGCCCTTCAGGTGTGGTCGGCCAGTGGGCCGGGCGCACCCCCCAGCTCTGTCCCCCCAAGGACTTGACCGCTGAAAGCCGCGTGCTTTTGGCGGTCTTTTTCAATGGCGGTGCGGATTGCGAATTCGCTATCGCAGGTTGTCAGATGGCGCAACATTGTTAAAGCTGGCGCGGGGAAGGCCGCGACCGGAGGACGAAATGCCATTCTTTGCCGCAAATCTGTCGTTGATGTTTACCGAGCATGCGTTTCTTGACCGGTTCCAGGCTGCGGCCGATGCCGGTTTCGACGCGGTGGAATTTCTGTTTCCCTATGATTTCGCGGCTGACGAGATTGCCGCGCGGATGGCGGAAGCGGGGCTGGAGCAGGTGTTGTTCAACCTGCCGCCGGGCGACTGGGCCGGCGGCGATCGCGGACTGGCGGCATTGCCCGAGCGCAAGGACGAGTTCCGGCAGTCTGTGGTCACCGCACTCAGCTATGCCGAGGCTCTGGGCACGCGACGGCTGCACATGATGGCAGGCATTGCCGATGCTTCGGACCCGGTGCATCAGGCCGCCTATGCGGATGCGCTTGCCTTTGCCGCCGATGCGGCGGGCGAGAGGGATATCGCCTTGCTGGTCGAGCCGCTCAACCCGCGCGACATGCCCGGCTATTTCCTCAACAGTTTCGATCAGGCGGCGGCAATGATCACGGATCTTGGCCGGCCGAACGTGAAGCTGCAGTTCGATGTCTATCATCGCCAAATCCTGCACGGAGACGTGCTCAAGGCACTTGAGCAGATGATGCCGATCATCGGGCATGTGCAGATTGCCTCGGTGCCCGGTCGCAACGAGCCCGGAAGCGGGGAACTCGATGATTTCCGGGTGCTGGAGGCGCTGGACGAGCTCGGCTATCGCGGCTTCGTGGGGTGCGAATACCGGCCAAATGCCGCCACGCTGGATGGCCTGGACTGGCTCGACAGGTTCGAGGAGTGCTGAAAACAGGCCCTGGTTCTATCCGGGCTGCCTGTCGGCATGCCGCATCAGGCTGGAAAAGAAGAGCGGCAGGATCACGAACAGGGGCAACGCCACATAGATTGCCGCGAATCCGGTGTGCTCGGCGATGAAACCGATCACCGAGGGCGCGAACAATATGCCCGAATAGCCCATGAAGGTGACCACCGAGATTGCCAGCCCCTGGGGCAGGCCGGGCAGGTTGCCGGCAGCGGAAAAGGCGATCGGCACGGTGTTGGCAAAGCCCAGCCCGGCAATGGCGAAACCGGCGATGGCCAGTTCCGGCGAAGTTGCCAATCCGGCGGTGCCGAGGCCGGCCATGGCGAGCATGCAGGAAACCCGGAATGTCCTGACCGCGCCGAACCGATCGCGCACCAGATCCCCGAGGAAGCGCATCAGCGCCATGGCCGCCGAGAAGGCGCCGAAGGCAAGGCCGGAGAGGGCCGGGTCGGCGCCCAGTTCCTGGCGCAGGTAAAGTGCACCCCAATCCAGAATGGCTCCCTCGGGCGTCATCATGATCAGGCAGATGATGCCGGTGAGCCAGACAGCGGCGCCCGCACCGAGCAGGCTGGGCCGTGTCGTGGCGGCTGCAGGGTGCCCCGCATCATCCAGTTCAACATGGGGCGGGTCGACAAGCACCCGCGGCCAGGCAATCAGGACCAGAATGCAGGTGATGATCGAAGCGGCAATGGCATGGGCCTGTACGCCGTAGAGCGCGATCATCACGCCGCCGAGCGCTGCGCCGGCAACACCGCCGAGGCTCCAGCAGCCGTGACAGGACGACATGATCGCCCGGCCCTGGCGTTTCTCGACCTCGACCGCATTGGCATTCATGGCGACATCCATGCCGCCGATCAGGGCGCCGATGAGAAACAGCGCCAGCGCCGCAGTCCAGATCGAGGGCGCGATGGTGACAAGGATCAGGCACGGAATGGTCAGCGCGGCAAGGATTCGGGTGACGGCGTGGGAGCCGCGTCCGGCAATCAGCACCCCTACTGCCGGCATGGCGCAGAGTGAGCCGATGCCGAAACACATGATCATCAGGCCGAGATCGCTCTCATCAAGCTTCAGCCGGGCAGCGAATTCCGGGATCTTGGGCGCCCAGCTGCCAACGACAAATCCATTGGCCAGAAACATCAGCGAGACGGCAAGGCGTTGAGGCGAAAGCAATGGGGGAGCAGCAATGGCGGTGGTGGACATGGAGAGATCCGTATTAAATCGATTGAAAATCGGTACATCCGTTTTCGCACAAGGTAAATCTGCCCACTGGTAACACTCGGAGTGACGATGTGACACATCGTGATCTGGGGAAGTGGGGAGAAAAAGATGCCGTTTTGGGAACCGGCGTGGTAAGGCCCCCACAAAAGTGTGCCGAGAGCAGCAAGAATTGCCCGGCCGGTGAGGAAACGAGATCTTAGGAGAAGTTCGTATGGTGACAGGATCAGCGCGGGAGTGGGTGCGTCGTCTGCAACCCTACAGGTTGCCGAGTGACGGACGAAGCGCGTTCGAGACGTTCCTGACATTCGGGCTTCTGGTTTCGTTCTGGGCGTTGATGTGGGCAGCGCTTTCCTACAGCATCATTCTTACCCTCGTGCTTTCGATTCCGGCTGCGCTGCTGATGGTGCGCCTGTTCATCATCCAGCATGATTGCGGCCATGGCTCGATGTTCTCCACGGCCAAGTGGAATGACCGGGTCGGCCGGGTTCTCGGCGTGATCACGCTGACGCCCTATGATTACTGGCGCCGTTCGCACGCGATCCATCACGCAGGCTCGGGCAATCTCGACCGCCGCGGCATCGGCGATATCGACACGCTGACGGTCGAGGAATATCTGGCGCTGTCGAGCGTGGGGCGCTGGAAGTACCGCCTCTACAGGCATCCGCTGGTGATGTTCGGTCTCGGACCGGCCTTCATCTTCATGCTGCAGCACCGCCTGCCGGTGACCGCGCTGAAGGACGGGATCATGTCGTGGAAGAGCGTGATGGTGACAAACCTTGCGATCCTGGTGATGTGGGTGGCGCTCGGCATGCTGGTGGGTTTCAAGGCATTCCTGATCATTCACCTGCCGATCATGCTGATCGGCGCCTCGATCGGCGTCTGGATGTTTTATGTCCAGCACCAGTTTGATCCGACCCACTGGGACCATGCGCCGGAGTGGGAACGGGAATATGCCGCGCTGCATGGCAGCTCGTTCTATGATCTGCCCAAGCCGCTGATGTGGGCCACCGGCAATATCGGCATCCACCATGTGCACCATCTTTCAAGCCGGATCCCGTTCTACCGCCTGCCGCAGGTGCTCAAGGATTTCCCCGAACTGGCCGAGATCGGCCGGCTGACATTCTGGCAGAGCCTGCGCTGCGTGCCGCTGGCGCTGTGGGATGAAGAACGCCGCCGGCTGGTGCCGTTCCGCTCCGTGCGGGGCCGGACTTCGAGCGTTGCCGCGGCGGCCTGATCTGCGGCGAAAAGGCAGCCGAAACAAGAATAGCGGACCAGGTTTCTGGTCTGCTTTTCTGACCTGCTTTCAAGGTCAACGCGCTTTTGCTTGTGCTGGCGCAAAAATCAGTGTACTAACAGCCTATCGATTTTTGGACCGGACGACTTGGTCGCTCACCGCCCTGAGGCGGAGACACGCTCAACACTTCACTTAAACTCGATGACGAACGCCTGCGCCGAGCGCTTTCAAGAGCGCTTGCGCCGGAAATTACATTCATGGACATAAAGGACTTCCCCCATGAAAACCGGTACCGTTAAATTCTACAATGACCAAAAGGGCTTCGGCTTCATCGCACCTGACGACGGCAGCAAGGACGTTTTCGTCCATGCAACTGCACTTGAGCGTGCTGGCATGCGCGGTCTGGCCGAAGGCCAGAAGGTTTCCTTCGACACAGCCGAAGACCGCCGCACAGGCAAGACTGCAGTTTCGACCATCGAAGCTGCCTGAAAAGCCCCAGCAGAGACCGGCTGGCTAGGCTGGTCACTCTGATCTGATTTCGCCCGGGTGCTTCGGCTCCCGGGCGTTTTTGTGTTTGGCGCAGGGAATGTGACGCGACAGGTGTGCCGTGATGCGGAAGCGTCAGGACAAGAGCCCCGGGCAGCAAGCTGCAGACGCAAAAAAGCCGGCCCGCTAGGACCGGCTTTTTAAAGCTTCAACAGCCTTGAAAAGCTTATGCGCTTTCCTTCGGCGTCAGAACCTGACGGCCGCGGTACATGCCTGTCTTCAGGTCAATGTGGTGCGGGCGGCGCAGTTCGCCGGAATTCTTGTCCTCGACATAGGTCGGGGCCTTGAGAGCATCAGCCGAGCGGCGCATGCCGCGCTTGGATGGGGTGGTTTTGCGCTTCGGAACAGCCATTATAAACTCCTATTGAGCGTACAGGCATGTCCAACGGTCGACCCAAGGGCCGAAACTGACACATGCCGATTTCGGAAATTTGCCGGGCTTATACATGGCATTTGCAGGTTTGACCAGCGGTTGCCGCGTTTTTTTGACTCTTGGGTCATCCAGCCGCTGCTTCAGACCAAGAGGAAACAGTCAGGCTTCGTCTTCCTCGACGATCCATGGCTCGGCGCGGCCTGCCGTTTCCCATTCATGCCAGGCCGGTAGATCCTTCATCCGGGCCATGTAGCCGGCCACGATGGGCGTGGTTTCGAAGGCATAGACATCGAGGCGGTTGACGACGGGCGCATACATCGCATCGGCAATCGAGAACGCGCCGAAAAGGAACGGACCGCCGCTGGTTTCCAGGCACTGGCTCCAAAGAGCCTGGATGCGGTCCACGTCCGCGAGGATGGCCGGCGTTGTCTCGATCGGCTTGCGCTCGCGGCGCATGTTCATCGGGCAGGCCGAGCGCAGCGCAGGAAACGAGGCTACCATCTCCGAACTCATGGCCATGGCCATTGTCCGGTCGGCTGTGTTCTCGGGCCAGAGGCCGGACGCGGGGTGCTTGCGGGCGACGTGATCAAGAATCGCCAGGGATTCCCATACGGTCACATCGCCATCAACGAGTACCGGCACCTTGCCGGTGGGCGAAAACGCCTTGAAGGCCGGATTGCCGGCGGCCATGTCGAAGGGCACCAACTTCTCCTCAAAAGGGATGCCGGCTGTGCGCATGCCGATCCAGGGCCGGAACGACCAGGACGAGTAGTTCTTGTTGCCAATGTAAAGTACCGGATCTGTCACGATGCACCCCTCAGACTGAATAAATGTCACTCTCTCGCATGCGGCGCTGCGCTGGAAAAGCCAATTAGCTTGAACTCAATCATAAAGGCATTTGATGTAGGCGCCGGACTGGCTGGCGCGCTTCTCGATGATGCCGGCCAATCGGTTCATGCCGCTGGAGGGGTTGGCGGCGTTGCGCTTGATCGGGTTGGGCAGGGTGACGGCAAGCAAGGCTGCCTGGCGGGCTGACAGTTTTGCGGCGGGCACGCCGAAATAGGCCTGCGCGGCAGCCTCGATGCCATAGATGCCCGGCGCCCACTCGGCGACGTTGAGGTAGATTTCCATCAACCGTTTCTTCGACCAGACGACGTCCATCCACATGGCCAGCGGAATTTCCAGCGCCTTGCGCAGGATCGAGCGGTGGGGCGGCAGGAAGAGGTTTTTTGCCGTCTGCATCGGTATGGTGCTGGCGCCGCGCGTGGCTTCGCCCTCCAGGGCGTCATCGATCACCAGATTGAGCGCCTCCCAGTCGATGCCGTCATGGGCGCAATATTGCCCATCTTCCGACATCATCACCGATTGCACCAGAACCGGGGCAATGGCATCGAAATCGACCCATTGCCGCTCATAGGCCCTGCCGGTGAGGGTTTCGCCGATCATCAGGGTCGAGATCGGCTGAACCTGTGGCGCCGCATAGAGCAGGATCAGAAGGTAGGGCAGAAGCAGGACAAGAAAGATGATCGCCAGGCTCCATGACAGAACCCGGCGCAGGAAGGACCGGCGTCTGGGTTTGCCCGAGGTCTGTCGTGACCGGGAGGTCCCGCTGTTTGTCTGTCTCGCCACCTGGCTGTTCCCGAATTGACTGTCGCCGTCTGTCACGGCGCTGATTGCGTGCATAACGATCTTGCCGGCCGATTGCCAGAGTTGAGCGGCGGCTGTGCACCGGTGGGGCGAAGACCTTCCGTGGCGAAAGCCGCAAACAAACCGTTGCCCACCGGTTTGCGACATGGCAAGAGACCGCCATGGACAGGCAGATTGCAGACAATTTCGCGGCAAGGCTCGAGGCGACGGCACGGCAGGTGGCGGCACTGCTCGAGTCGCTGCTGTCGGGGACGCCGCTGGCCGGTGAAATCGCGCGTCCGGACGAGCTGATGGCCGCCATGCGCCACGGCGTTCTCAATGGCGGCAAGCGGCTGCGGCCCTTTCTGGTGATCGAGACTGCACGGCTGCTCGGAGCGCCGGAGACTGCTGCCAGACGCGTGGCTGCTGCGCTGGAATGCATTCACTGCTACTCGCTGATCCACGATGACTTGCCGGCGATGGATGATGACGATCTGAGGCGGGGACAGCCAACGGTTCATGTCGCCTTTGACGAGGCGACCGCGATTCTCGCCGGTGACGCGCTGCTGACCCTGGCGTTCGATATTCTCTCGGCGCCGGAAACCGATCTGCCGGCGGAAGCCAGGCTGAAGCTGGTCAACCAGCTGGCAAGGGCTTCCGGTGTCGGCGGCATGGTGGGTGGCCAGTCGCTCGATCTCAATGCCGAACGGGTGACGCCGGATGAAGCCGGGATCGTCGAGCTGCAGGCGATGAAGACCGGTGCGCTGCTGCGCTATGCCTGTGCCGCGGGCGCCATTGCTGCCGGGGCTGACGAGCAGGTGCTGTCGCGGATGACCCGGTTCGGCGAAATCATCGGCCTTGCCTTCCAGCTGGCGGACGACCTGCTCGATGTGACGTCCGATGCAGCGACGCTTGGAAAAGCAGCCGGCAAGGATGCCGGGCGGGGCAAGGCGACATGGGTGTCTCTTCACGGCATCGCCGCTGCACGAGAGCGGCTGGATCAACTGGTGGAAGAAGCGTCCTCGCTGCTCGAGCCGTTTGGCAGCAAGGCGGAGGTACTGCGCCAGGCTGCGGGCTTCATTGCCAGCCGGGAACGCTGAGCCGCACCTTTCATCACAACAGGCTAAGGTCCTGACCTCAACAGGTAGACCGGACATTTTCTGCCGATCGCGGTGCAGAAGACGCCGATCTGTATGTCTTTAATTAACCAACTGGCGGCAATATCCGGACAAAGGGGTGCTGCCAGGAACATGACGAAAAACCGCAAAGATCAGGACGAAACAGCTGTCGCGCGACGATCGGTCATCTCGCTGAGGATCGGGTATATCGTTTCGCTGAGTGCGCTTGCGGTGATCTGCACGTTCTTCTTCTCCGAGCAAAGCGAGCGCAATCGCACGATCCAGCAGATCGGGGCCGTGTCCACGGAGTTCGCGGAAGTCGACCATGCCTTGCGTGCCATCGCCGAACGCAGCGAGCGTCTGGCGCAGACCTATGTCGATTATCAGGCTGCCGTCGACACACGGCTTGATGGCGCGACACTGGCGGAAAAACGCAAGATCCGGGAAAGCCTGACCGTCGATCCGGATATCATTTCAGCCCTTACCAGCCTGCGTTTCCGCTTTGAAAGGGCGCGTTGGAAGATCAAGCATCTGGGCGACAAATGGGATGAACTTCCGGCCGACCTGAAGAAGACGATCCAGATGCGGTCGCGCTACATGACCGGCGAAGACGCATTCCTCAACCACAAGCAGATGGTTGAAGCATCGCGTCTGGACAAGGCACGCACGAAGAAGGACATGTACTGGGCCGGTCGCGAAATCAGCGCCATGTTCGACGAGATCATCCAGCCGTCCAACCTGTTCGTACACGAGCAGTTCCGCGACTACCTTGCCATGCAGTCGCTTGAGCTGGGGGAACTGCTGCAGCGCTACCTGCTTGCCACGATCGGTATTCTGCTGGTTCTGGGGCTCGGCGTCTTCGTCCCCATCGACATCATCATTCGCCAGATGATCAAGCGGTTGCAGGGCAAGACCCGCGAGATCGATGCCGCCCTGACCAAGGCCAAGCTGGGTGACAAGGCGAAATCGGAATTCCTCGCCACGATGAGCCACGAGATCCGGACGCCGATGAACGGGGTGCTGGGGATGGCGGAACTGCTGACTCGGACCGAACTCGACACCCGGCAGCGCACCTTTACCGATGTGATCCTGAAATCCGGCAACGCGCTGCTGGAGATCATCAACGACATCCTGGACTTTTCCAAGATCGACGCCGGTCAGCTGACGCTGAGCCCGAAGCCGTTCAACCTGGTCGACACGACCGAGGACGTGGCGACGCTGATGTCGTCGCGGGTTGTCGAAAAAGACATCGAGCTGGTGGTTCGCATAGCGCCGGGCCTGCCAGACAAGCTGATCGGGGACCCCGGCCGGATCAGACAGATCCTGACCAACCTGGTCGGCAACGCGGTCAAGTTCACCGAGCATGGTCACGTCATGGTCGACATCAATTGGTGCAAGGTTGATCCGGTCAATGAAACCGACCGGCTGGCAATCTCGATCGCCGTGCGGGATACCGGTATCGGCATTCCTGCCGACAAGCAGGACGCGATCTTCGAGAAATTCAGCCAGGTCGACGGATCATCGACCCGGAAACATGAGGGCACCGGGCTTGGCCTGGCGATCGCCACCCGCCTGGTCGAGATGATGGGCGGCAAGATCGAGCTGGAAAGCGAAGTCGGGGTCGGCTCGACCTTCAGCTTTACCGTGGAAATGGATGTCGACGGCCAAAGCAGTTCGACGCTCGATGCGCCGTCGGACCTGTTGCCCGGCCGTCGCGTGCTGGTGATCGACGATAATGCCATCAACCGGATGATCCTGACCGAGCAGATCCGCGACTGGGGTTTTGACTGTGTGGCTGTGGAAGGTGGAGAAATCGGCCTCGACCTGTTGCGCCATGCCAGGTCCAGCCTTGGTATCGGCATCGACCTGGTGGTGCTCGACTTCCAGATGCCGGGTATGTCGGGGGCGGAAGTTGCCCAGGCGATCCGCTCCGATCCGCTGATCGCCGACACACCGATCCTCGTGCTGTCCTCCGTCGACCAGGCCGACCAGCTGGCAGCCCTCAATCATCTCGAGATCTTTGCACAGCTGACCAAGCCGGTTCGGACCGCGCAGCTGCGCAAGACCGTCGAAGCGGCATTGCGCCAGCCCGGGATCGCCCCGAGAAGCGCGGAGCCGGTGGTTGCGGCAGCGCCTGAGCCGGCCGCCGAGCCTGCGTCTGAGCCAGCGCCTCAGTCAACGCTGGGCCAGCCGGCGGGCACCGCACCGGTCGCGGCCGTTGCCGAGCCACGGCCAGCGCCTGTCGAATCCAAGCCGGCGATTGTCGAACGCTCCGAGCCGCTGGTGCTGGTGGCCGAGGACAATGCCATCAACCAGATCGTGTTCCAGCAGACGCTGGACGGGCTGGGACTGACCCACAATCTTGCCGTCAACGGACGCGAAGCCGTCCGGATGTGGGATGAGCTCAGGCCCACCCTGGTGCTGATGGATGTGTCGATGCCGGAGATGAACGGGCTGGAAGCCACGGCGGCGATCCGCGAGATCGAAGCCCGCGAAGGCCTGGTGCCGACGCCGATCATCGCCGTGACCGCGCATTCGCTCAAGGGTGACGAGGACCGCTGTCTCGCAGCCGGGATGGACGACTATCTGTCGAAGCCGATTTCACCGGAAAAACTCGGCGCCATGATCGACCGCTGGCTGCCCAGGACCGCAGACCGGGCACGCTCAGCCTGATCCGAAAATGTGGAATGACAGGCGGCTCAGCCAGCCTTGCCGAAGCGTTTTTCGATGTAATCGGCGACCATGACCTGAAAATCCTCGGCAATGTTCGGACCGCGCAGGGTGGCGGCCTTCTTGCCATCGATGAAGACCGGTGCCGCCGGGCTCTCGCCGGTGCCGGGCAAGGAAATGCCGATATCTGCATGCTTGGATTCGCCGGGCCCGTTGACGATGCAGCCCATGACCGCGACCTGCAGGCCCTCGACCCCGGGATACTTGTCGCGCCAGAGCGGCATGTTGCGCCTGAGATCATCCTCGATGGTGCGGGCGAGCTGCTGAAACACGGTGGACGTGGTGCGGCCGCAACCGGGGCAGGCGGCAACCACGGGTACGAACTGCCGGAACCCCATGACCTGTAGCAGTTCCTGGGCGACGATGACTTCGCGGGTGCGGTCCCCGCCGGGTTCCGGCGTGAGCGAGACACGGATGGTGTCGCCGATGCCGGCCTGAAGCACGATGCCCATGGCCGCCGACGAGGCGACGATGCCTTTCGAGCCCATGCCGGCTTCGGTCAGTCCCAGATGCAGGGTGTGGTCGGAACGGCGGGCAAGCTCGGAATAGACGGCAATCAGATCCTGCACCTGGCTGACCTTGGCCGACAGGATAATGCGGTTGCGCTCAAGCCCGGTTTCCTCGGCCAGGGCCGCGGAATGCAGCGCCGACTGGATGATGGCCTCGCGGGTGACATCGCGGGCCGACAGCGGGGAACCGTTGGCGGCGTTCTCGTCCATCAGCCGGGTCAGCAGCACCTGGTCGAGCGAGCCCCAGTTGACGCCGATACGCACCGGCTTGGAATGGCGGATCGCCATTTCGATGATCTCGACGAACTGCCGGTCCTTCTTGTCCTTGAAGCCGACATTGCCGGGATTGATCCGGTACTTGGCGAGCGCCTCGGCGCAGGCCGGATGATTGGCCAGCAGCGTGTGGCCGATATAGTGGAAATCGCCGACCAGCGGCACGTCGAGGCCAAGGCGCTCGAGCCGTTCGCGGATCTTAGGCACGGCGGCCGCACTTTCGTCACGATCGACGGTGATGCGGACAATTTCCGAGCCGGCTTTGTGAAGGGCTGCGACCTGGGCCACGGTGGCGTCGATGTCGGCGGTGTCGGTGTTGGTCATCGACTGCACCACGACGGGCGCACCGCCGCCGACAATGACGCCGCCGACATCGACAGCGACGCTGGCACGGCGGGCTTGCGGGGCAACAAAGGGGGACATGGACATCGGGGCCTCGGATTGCTGTCTGCGATACGCAGGGAGCCTTCAGGATGGCCACTACCTAAAACGCCAACCGGCGAATTGGAAGCGGTTTGATGACGCGGGATACTCTAGGCGCTGTTAAGCCGCCAGACCGAGCGGTTGAGCATGGCCGCAAGTGCGACCCAGGCGGCATAGGGTGCAAACAGCAGGGCAGCGAGAGGGGATATGGCGCTCGCGGCAATGATATAGGCGAGGATCGCCAGCAGAAGCAGGCAGATATCGGCAAAGGCCAGATCCATGCGGTGGCGGCCAAAGAACAGCCAGGACCAGGTCGCGTTGAGACCCAGCTGGACGAGCCAGAGCGCCATGGCGAGGCCTGGACCTCGCGCCTCCCAGACCAGCCAGCCGGACACCCCGATGGCGATGTAGAGGATGGTCCAGACTACGGGAAAGGCCCAGTTGGGCGGCGTCCAGGACGGGCGTTCAAGGCCGCGATACCATTCGCCGGGCTTGAACATGGCGCCGGTCGAGGCAGCCGCGAGCACGAGCAGGGCAATGATGATGGCGGACATGGTAAACTCCCGGTCAGGATCTGGGCGTCTCCGGACAGGGCCTGTGGGCCCATGACCGGCTCTTCACAGGTAGTGGCGGGCAGCGCATTTACCAGAGCCGGGGCCGATATTGCGTTCCCGGGCGGCAACAGGTGTCCTGAAGACATTGTTGCGTTGTCGGGGTTGATCAGGATCATTGCCGAAGCAGGCCTGGCCGGTAACAATGACAGCCGGTTTCGAAGGGGATGGAGGAAATCATGAGCGACAAGACCGACGGATTGACGGACAACGCTGCAATCGGTGCGCCGCAAATCCGCATGCTGACATTCGGCGATGTGCGCGCGAGCCTGAAGGACGGGTGGGCCGACTTCAAGGCTCATCCCGGTTACGGGCTGTTTTTCGGCGCCATCTACGTGCTCGGCGGCTTGCTGATCCTGGGGTTTCTTACCCGCATCGGGTCGCCCTGGATGATCATTCCCTTGGCCATCGGGTTTCCGCTGCTGGGTCCGTTCGTGGCGGTCGGTCTCTACGAGGTCAGCCGGCGGCGGCGGATGGGCGAGCCGATCACGCCGAAGGGCGTGCTGGCGCAGGTGTTTTACCAGCGTGAACGCCAGCTCGGCTGGATGGCCTTTGTCGTCATGTTCATCTTCTGGATCTGGGTCTACCAGGTGCGGCTGCTGCTGGCGCTGTTTCTCGGCTTCAAGTCGTTTTCGAGCTGGGACCGCTTCGTCGACATCGTGCTGTCGACGCCGGAAGGCTGGGGTTTCCTGATGGTGGGTACGCTGGTGGGGGCGTTTCTTGCCACGGTTCTGTTTTCAACCACCGTGATCGCGCTGCCGATGCTGGCCGAGCGCGAGGTGGATTTCGTGACCGCGATGATCACCAGCATTGCGACGGTGGTGAAAAACCCCTTGCCGATGCTTGGATTTGGTTTTGTTGTCGGGCTTGCCACGCTGGTGGCGCTGCTGCCGGTTTTTGCCGGGCTGTTGCTGGTGCTGCCGGTGATGGGCCATGCGACCTGGCATCTGTACCGCCGGGCAACCTCTCCGGGGTAGCCTGAAATCAGGTGCAGGACAGCTGACGGATGATCGGCTGGCAGAGTTCGGGATTGCCGCCGCAGCAATCCTCCAGCAGGAAGCCGAGAAGGCCGCTGATGCCGGAGTGATCGGCATGGTAGCGGACATTGCGCCCGTCCCTGACACGACGAACCAGGCCTGCCTTGAGCAGGATGCCGAGATTGGTCGACATGGTGTTCTGGCGCACATTCAGGCGTTCGCCGATGTCCCCCGAGGTCATGCCCTCCGGGCCTGCGGTGACCAGAAGCCGGAACACGGCGAGCCGGGTTTCCTGACTGAGGGCCGAAAAGGCGTCCAATGCGGTTTGCTGATCCATAGCTGATGGGTATTGGATGCGAGGCTTTTGCGCAAGCGGGGCGTGCTCCGCTTCGGAGACGTCCCAAGGCCTCGAGCCGGTGCTACCGGCCCTGGAGATTGTTCCAGTGGATGTCCTCGAGCGTCTGCATGCGGGCGCGGGCGCTGTCGGACTGGGAGCGGGAAACCCGGTCGATCAGGGCTTCGGCCAGCGCCAGCAGGGCTACATTCGAATCCCAGGTGCGGCTGGCGTCGACCACGCAGGGCAGCACCACCCGCGCCGAGCGGGCAATCGGCGACAGCCAGGGATCGGTGATCAGCAGGATGCGGGCCTTGCGCTCGACCATGAGTTCACCGAGCCGGACCAGATCGGACTGGTAACGGCGGATATCGAAGAACACCACCACATCACCGGGGCGGACATCGAGCAACTGGTCGCGCCAGGTCGAGGTCTGGCCGTCGAAATGCCTGACATTGGGGCGGATGATGCGCAAATGGGCGGCCATGTAGGCGGCGATCGAATCGGTAAAGCGGCCGCCCAGCAGGTAGATGGTGGCCTTCTGGTCGGAGAGCAGCTCGCAGGCGGCCTCGAATTCGCTTTCGGGCACGGCCTTCAGGGTGGCGTCGAGATTGGCGGCGATGCTTGCAAAACTGGCCTTGAGCGCCGGGTTCTCTGTCACTGGCCCGGTGCTGCGGGCGCGTTCGAGCGGGGACATCAATTGCGCCTGCACGTCGCTGCGCAACACCCGCTGGAACTCCGGATAGGACTCGAAGCCGAGCCGGGCGACGAAGCGCAGCACGGTCGGCGCACTGGTGCCGGCAAGCGCCGCAAGTTCGGCAATCGTCGACAGGCCGATGCTGGGATAATTGGCGAGAAAGGCGTGGGCGATCTTTTTTTCCGCGCCGGGCAATGTTCCCAGCGCCGCCTGAACCTGTTCGCGTATGGCCATGGCTGTTCCCGATGCGGTTTGCCGAAAAATGTAACAAAAATTACAGGATTGACAACAAGGAGGCAATCCTAATCAATGTTACGAGTGTGAAATTGCTGCTTCCGCTTGCCGGGGATCCGTTACCGAAATGCATGACGACAGGCTGATCGAACCATCAGAAGGGCCGGCTTTTGCCGTCCGCCGTCCCGACGGGGCGAGCGATGTGGTGCTGATCTGCGAGCATGCGTCGAAGACGATGCCGAAGGCGCTTGGAACCATGGGGCTCGACGAAGCGGCGCTTGAAAGCCACATCGCCTGGGACATCGGCGCGCAGCGGGTGGCCGAAATGCTGTCGGACAGGCTGGATGCACCGCTGGTCTCGCAACGGTTTTCGCGGCTGGCCTATGATTGCAACCGCCCGCCGGAAGCCGCGGGCGCCTATCCCGACCGCTCCGAGATCTATGACGTGCCGGGCAATGCCGGTCTCAGTGCCGAAGACAAGGCGCGCCGGGCCGAGGCGCTGTATCATCCCTTTCACGAAGCCATCGACGCGCTGGTCGACGGTCGGCTGTCTGACGGGCGCAACGTGGTGCTGGTGACGGTTCATTCGTTCACGCCGGTCTATTTCGGTACGCCGCGCGAGGGGCATCTGGGAATCCTGCACGATGATGACAGCCGATTTGCGGACGCCATGCTGGAGGCGGCCCAAGTGCTGGAGCTGGATCAGGTCTTGCGCAATTACCCCTATGGGCCGCAGGATGGCGTGACCCACACGCTCCAACGTCACGGATTGACCAGGCAAATCGCCAACGTCATGCTTGAGATCCGCAATGATCTCATTACCGACGAAGCCGGCCAGGCCGTCTGGGTCGCGCGGATCGCGGAGCTTCTTGAAATGTCGCTCGGGCGGCTGAACCCGGAAAGGATGCATGATGATACATGAGCGTGCCAATCCGGCCGGCCTGTACGGTCAGCCAAACTGTCCGGGAGACGTCAAGGCATGAGGTTTCTCGAAAGCTACATCCGCAGGGTCGACGCCTTCAATCGGCGGATCGGACGGTTTGCGATGTATCTGATTTTCGCGCTGATGGGTGTGCTGTTCTGGTCTTCGGTGTCCAAATATGCCGGGGCGCCGGCCTTGTGGACGCTTGAATTCGCGCAGTTCATCATGGTCGGCTACTACCTGCTCGGCGGCGCCTATTCGATGCAGATGGGCGATCACGTGCGGATGGACCTGATCTACGGAACCTGGTCGCCGCGGCGCAAGGCGGCGATCGATTCGATCACGGTGCTGTTTCTGATCTTCTATCTCTGTGTGCTGCTTTACGGCGGGATTTCCAGCACGACCTACGCCATCGAGTGGGGCGAGCGGGCGCATTCGGTGTGGCGGCCCTATATGTGGCCGGTCAAGGCCATTGCCGTTGTCGGCATCCTGCTGATGCTCTTGCAGACTGTTGCCGAGCTGTTCCGTGACATCCTTTTCCTGCGTGGCGTCAGCGTCAACCATGCAAGTGAGGCGGGCCTGTGAGCTACGAACTTATCGCGCTTTTCATGTTTGCCTCAATGATGGCGCTGCTTCTGACCGGGCAGCGGGTGTTCGGCGTCATCGGCGCCGTCGCAGTGATCGCGGCGCTACCGCTGTGGGGCACCGGTGGGGTCGAGATCGCGTTCACGCAATCGATCAAGCTGATGAAATGGTACCCGCTGCTGACGCTGCCGATGTTCATCTTCATGGGCTACATGCTGTCGGAAAGCCGGATCGCCGATGATCTCTACCGGATGTTTCATGTCTGGTTCGGGCCGGTTCCGGGCGGGCTGGCGATCGGCACGATCTTCCTGATGGTGGTGATTTCGGCCATGAACGGGCTGTCGGTGGCCGGTATGGCGATCGGTGCAACAATAGCGCTACCCGAGCTGCTTCGGCGCAACTACGACAAGGTCATGATCACCGGGGTGATCCAGGGCGGGTCGTCGCTCGGCATCCTGATTCCGCCCTCGGTGGTGCTGGTGCTTTACGGCATGATCGCGCGGCAGCCGGTCAGCCAGCTGTGGCTTGCCGGCGTGTTCCCGGGCCTGTTGATGGCCGGGCTGTTCATTCTCTACATCTTCGTGCGCTGCCAGTTGCAGCCGCATCTCGGGCCGCCGCTCCCCAAGGACGAGCGTGACGCGATCACCTGGAAAGAGCGGATCAGCCTGCTCCGCGCCGGGTTCCTGCCATTCATGATCTTCTTCCTGATGAACGGTTTGTTCCTGATGGGCTACACCAGCCTGGTGGAAAGCTCTGCCGTCGGCGCGCTCGCGTCGATGGCGGCGGCCTTCATCAAGGGCCGGCTGAACCGCGAGGTGATGGAAAATGTCATGCGCAAGACGCTCGGCATTTCCTGCATGTTCATGTGGATCATCCTGGCCGCGCTCTGCTTTGGCGCGGTGTTTGATGGTCTGGGCGCGGTGCGGGCGATCGAGAATTTCTTCCTCGGCCAGCTTGGGCTCGACCCCTGGCATGTGCTGATCCTGATGCAGCTCAGCTTCCTGCTGATGGGCACCTTCCTCGATGACACGGCAATGCTGGTGATTGTTGCGCCGCTTTATGTGCCTCTGGTCAAGATCCTCGGCTTTGACCTGGTCTGGTACGGCATCCTCTACACGATCACCTGCCAGATCGCCTACATGACGCCGCCATTCGGCTACAACCTGTTCCTGATGCGGGCGATGGCGCCGCCGGAAATCAAGCTGCGTCATATCTACCAGTCCGTCATTCCTTTCGTCGCGGTCATGTTGCTCACATTGGTGATCGTGATGATGTTCCCGGAAATCGCATTGTGGCTGCCGGAACAATTCCGCGGCAAGCTCCGGGGCTGACGTGGGCAAACCAAAGAAGACGAAACCAAAAAGGAGAACAGCATGAGCAATCTCAAGAGGCGTCAATTTCTCACCAAGGCCGGTGTTGCAGCTGGTGCTGCGGCCGGAACAACCCTGGCAGCTCCGGCAGCCATTGCGCAGGAACCGATCCGCTGGCGCATGCAGACCTATGCCGGCGCAACGCTCGGCCAGTACGTGACCCAGCCTTTCGTTGATGCCTTCAACAAGGCAGCCAACGGCGAGATGGTGATCGAGCTGTTCTTTGCCGACCAGATCGTGCCAACCGGCGAATTGTTCCGCGCCATGCAGGCGGGAACCATCGATGCGGTGCATTCGGACGACGATTCGATGGCGTCGCCGGTGGAAGTGGGCCTGTTCGGCGGCTACTTCCCGTTCGCCACCCGCTCGATCCTCGACGTGCCGGTGCTGTTCCAGCAATACGGCCTGGCCGACATCTGGCGCGAAGCCTATTCCGGCACCGGCGTTGTCTGGCTTTCGGCAGCCGGCCAGGACCCGTGCAACTTCAACACCAAGAAGGAAATCACCAGCGTTGCCGACCTCGACGGCCTCAAGCTCTACACCTTCCCGACGGCCGGCCGCTTCCTCACCCAGTTCGGTGTGGTTCCTGTGTCGATTCCTTACGAGGACGCGGAAGTTGCGGTGCAGACCGGCGAGCTCGACGGCATGTCCTGGTCGGGGATCACCGAAGACTACACAGTCGGCTGGGCCGATGTGACCGACTACTTCCTGACCAACAACATCTCGGGCGCCTGGATCGGTTCCTGGTTTGCCAATGAGGAAAAGTGGAACGCGCTGCCGGAGCATCTCAAGGCGCTTTACATTTCCTGCATGGAAGCAACCCACACATACCGCAACCAGTGGTACTGGGGCGGCGAAGCCAAGCTGCGCGCCACCGGCGACAAGCTCGAGCTGCGTTCGGTTCCGGCATCGGACTGGAAACAGGTCGAGGATGCTGCGGTGAAGTTCTGGGATGAAGTGGCCGCGGAAAGCGAAACCAAGGCCAAGGTCATCTCGATCTTCAAGGAGTACAACAAGGTGATCAACGCGGCCGGTTTCCCTTACGGCGAAAGCTGAGCCGGAACCGCATGAGACTACCGCCTCCCGGCTTGCGCCGGGAGGCGAATTGGCGCTACAGCGCCTGACAAAATCCAGGCTCCCCGGAGCCGCATATCGGGATCTAAACACATGGCCGGAAACCTTTCCTTTGACGAGCTGAAATCCGCCGCGGGCTCAGGCGACATCGACACGGTGCTGGTCTGCTGCGTGGACATGCAGGGCCGCCTGATGGGCAAGCGGTTCCATGTGCAGAATTTCATCGATTCGAGCCACGAGGAAACCCATTGCTGCAACTACATGCTGGCAACGGACCTCGAAATGGCGACCCCTGACGGCTATGCCACCACCAGCTGGCGGGCCGGTTACGGCGACTACGTGATGAAGCCGGATCTTTCCACCATGCGCCGGGTGCCGTGGCTGGAAGGCACCGCGATGGTGCTGTGCGACCTGCTCGACCATCACACCCACGAGCCGGTGCCGCAGTCGCCACGTCAGATCCTGAAGACCCAGATCGCCCGGCTCAAGGCACTCGGATATGACGCGATGATGGCGACAGAGCTCGAGTTCTTCCTGTTCGAGCAGAGTTTCCGCGATCTGGCCCAGTCGGGTTACCGCGAACTGACGCCGATCAGCGCCTATAACGAGGATTACCACATCCTGCAGACGACCAAGGAAGAGGGCATCATGCGCCCGGTGCGCAATCACCTCTTCGCGGCCGGCATCCCGGTCGAGAATTCCAAGGGCGAGGCCGAGACCGGCCAGGAAGAGCTCAACATCCGCTACGCCGAAGCGCTCGACTGTGCCGATCATCACACCATCGCCAAGCATGCGGTCAAGGAAATCGCCTGGGCGCAGGGCCGTTCGGTGACGTTCCTGCCGAAATGGAACCCGAAGAAGGTCGGCTCCTCGTCGCATGTTCACATGTCGCTGTGGCAGGGGAAGACACCGGCGTTCCGCGACGAGAACGGCGAACACGGCATGTCGGATCTGATGCGGCATTTCATGGCCGGCTTGATCGAATATGCGTCGGACTACACCTGGTTCATGGCGCCCTATGTCAACAGCTACAAGCGCTTCATGAAGGGCAGCTTTGCGCCGACCCGCACGGTCTGGTCGGTCGACAACCGCACCGCCGGCTTCCGCCTGTGCGGCGAAGGCACCAAGGCGGTGCGCGTCGAGTGCCGCATCGGCGGCTCAGACATGAACCCCTATCTCGCGCAGGCCGCCTTGCTGGCAGCGGGCATCAAGGGCATCGAGGACAAGCTGGAACTGGCGCCTCCGACCGGCGGCGACATTTACGAGAACGAGAATGCCAAGCACATTCCCTCGACGCTTCGTGCCTCGACCGAAACCCTGCGCAATTCCAAGATGCTGCGTGAGGCCATGGGCGATGCGGTGGTTGACCACTATGTCCGCTGCGCCGAATGGGAACAGGAAGAATTCGACAAGGCCGTGACCGACTGGGAAATTGCCCGCGGTTTCGAACGCGCCTGACGAGATACGACATCAATACGAGTGATGGCCGGCACCGCAGGACACTGGCGGGCCGCCAGATGGAGACCAAGCAATGAGCAGTTTGAAACTGATATCGCCGGTTGACGGATCGGTCTATGCCGAACGCCCGGTCATGGGCGTCGATGACGCGGCGGCGGCAGTTGCCCGGTCGCGCAAGGCGCAGAAGGACTGGGCCCGGCGGCCGCTGGAAGAGCGCATCGCGCTGGTGCGTGCCGGTGTCGCCCGCCTCAACGAGATGAGCGACGAAGTGGTGCCGGAACTGGCTTGGATGATGGGCCGCCCGGTCCGCTATGGCGGCGAGTTCGGCGGCGTCAACGAGCGCAGCAATTACATGGCCGAGATTGCCCAGCGGGCGCTGGCGCCGATCGAGATCGAGAACTCGGCCCAGTTCGAGCGCCGTATCGAACGCGCCCCGCACGGTGTGGTCTTCGTGGTGGCGCCCTGGAACTATCCCTACATGACCGCGATCAACACGGTTGTTCCCGCGCTGATCGCCGGCAACACCGTGGTGCTCAAGCATGCGACCCAGACGCTGCTGGTCGGCGAACGCATGGTTCGCGCTTTCACCGAGGCCGGATTGCCGGAAGACGTGTTTATCAACCTGTTCCTGGATCACCCGGGTACCGAGAAGCTGATTTCAGCGGGAAGCTTCAATTTCATCAATTTCACCGGCTCGGTCGGCGGCGGCAAGGCGATCGAGCGGGCTGCGGCAGGGACCTTCACCGGTCTCGGGCTGGAGCTTGGCGGCAAGGACCCGGGCTACGTGATGGAGGATGCCGATCTCGACTGGGCCGTCGATACGCTGATGGATGGCGCGATGTTCAACGCCGGGCAGTGCTGCTGCGGTATCGAGCGGCTTTACATCGCGCGGCCGCTTTACGAGGCCTTTGTCGAAAAGGCCGCGGCCTGGGTTTCGTCGGGCCTCAAGCTCGGCAATCCGCTCGATCCGGAAACCACCATCGGGCCGATGGCCAATGTGCGTTTCGCCAGGGAAGTTCGTGCCCAGACCGAAGAGGCGATCACCCAGGGCGCGCGTGGTCTGATCGATCCGAAACAGTATCCGGCCGACGACGGCGGCGCCTATCTGATGCCGCAGGTGCTGGTCGACGTGACCCACGACATGCGGGTGATGCGCGACGAAAGCTTCGGTCCGGTGGTCGGCATCATGCCGGTCGACAGCGACGAAGAGGCACTGGCGCTGATGAATGATTGCCAGTTCGGCCTCACCGCCTCGCTGTGGACCAATGATGCAGAGCGGGCCGCCCGCATCGGCGACGAGATCGACACCGGCACCGTGTTCATGAACCGGGCCGACTATCTTGACCCGGCACTGTGCTGGACCGGCTGCAAGGCCACCGGCCGCGGCGGTTCGCTTTCGGAAATCGGTTTCCACAACCTCACCCGTCCCAAATCCTACCATCTGAGAAAGAAATCCGCGTGATATCAGCCTGCGAGATCGTCACGCTCGACAGCGCCCATGAGGCCCTGTTGCTCAGGGCGATTCTCGAGAGCCTGGGCCTCAGGGTCGGCATGACGCTTGCGGGGAGCCCGCATGCCTTTGTCGATTCACTGGCTATCGATACGGACTTCACCATCCTGTGCGGCCACGGCGATGAAAACGGCTTTGTCTTCGGCGAATTCGGCAGCGGGATCGACACCTCGTGGCTTGTCGGCGGATCGATGCCGGCGGAAGGCTTCCAGGGAGTCCGGATCGGAGCCAAGACTGTCATCTCGACGGCCTGCCGGACCGGAACCGAGGCTTTCGCGACGGCTTTCGGACGCGCCGGCGTCAACACCTACATGGCCCCGCATGGCTATCCAGACGGCGCCGCGGTGCCGCTGATCCTGCACCGCTTTTTTCATGCAATGCGGATCGGCGGAAGAGACGCGCAGTCCGCCCTCGAACATGCACAGAACGATCTTGGTCCCGAGGACCGGTTCACCAGCTTCAAATTACACTAAAGGAAGATCCCAAGATGTCACCGAGAGCCAACTGGTCCTATCCCACCGCAATCCGTTTCGGTGCGGGCCGCATTTCGGAACTTGCCGAAGCCTGCGCGGCTGCCGGCATGAAGAGGCCGCTGCTGGTCACCGACCGGGGCCTTGCCTCTTTGCCAATCACGGCAAATGCGCTTGATCTGCTTGACGCTGCCGGTCTCGGCCGGGCGATGTTCGCAGAAGTCGATCCGAACCCGAACGAGAAGAACCTCGAAGCCGGCGTCGCCATGTTCAAGAGCGGCGGCCATGACGGCGTCATTGCTTTCGGTGGGGGCTCGGGCCTTGATCTCGGCAAGCTGGTCGCGTTTCAGGCCGGCCAGACCCGACCGGTCTGGGATTTCGAGGACATTGGCGACTGGTGGACCCGCGCCGATGCCGACGCCATCGCACCGATCATTGCCGTCCCGACCACTGCGGGCACCGGCTCGGAAGTTGGCCGCGCCGGCGTGCTGACCAATTCGGTCACGCATGTGAAGAAAATCATCTTCCATCCGAAGCTGCTTCCGGCAGTCACCATCTGCGACCCGGAACTGACCGTCGGCATGCCTAAGATCATCACCGTGGGCACCGGCATGGATGCGTTCGCCCATTGCCTGGAAGCCTACTCCTCGCCGTTCTACCACCCGATGAGCCAGGGCATCGCGCTTGAGGGCATGCGGCTGGTCAAGGAAAACCTGCCGCTGGTTGTCGCTGACGGCTCCAACATTGCGGCCCGCGCGGACATGATGAGTGCGGCGGCGATGGGAGCGGTTGCTTTCCAGAAGGGCCTTGGCGCCATCCATGCACTGTCGCACCCGATCGGTGCTGTCTACAACACCCACCACGGCATGACCAATGCGGTGGTGATGCCGCCGGTGCTCGAGATGAACCGCCCGGCGATCGAGGATCGTATCGCACGTGCCGCAGCCTATATGGGAATTGATGGCGGCTTCGACGGGTTTTACGATTACGTGCTGAAGCTCAGGGCCGATCTCGGCGTGCCCGACAAGCTGGCCGAGCTTGGCGTCGGGCGCGACCGGATCGACGAGATGACCGCGATGGCGCTGGAAGATCCGAGCGCCGGCGGCAACCCGGTGACGCTGACGAGCGAAAACACAAAGGCACTATTCGAAGCCTGCATCTAAGTCCCAAAAACCGCTTCACTCGGACAAGTCAAGCCGGCTCGTGCCTCTTGCGCGGACCGGCTTTTTGCTGTGCGAATTTTCCTCGTGGGAGGATTGCAAAGAAAAAGTGGCGCAACTGCAAGATTTAGGATTACAATGTCAAGGTGAACCTGTTTTTGCTGCTCAATACTTTTTTTGATTTCTAATGCTGAATTCGATCTTTCGGAGGAGACCATGATAATGAACGCCGTTCTGCAGTTTCTTGATACGAAGAGAAACGAAGAGGAAGGCGCAGAGAGCATCCGCAACCGAATCAGCAATGTCATCAATGAACTCGGTTTCGACTATTTTACCCTTGTTCGGCAGCCGGGTCCCGAGAGCCAGGCGTGCGATATCATGCTTGAGGGAAAATGGCCGAAAGGCTGGCCTGAACTGTATGTCAAACGCAAATATGCAGCTGTAGACCCTGTCATCCGTTACCTCGGCCACAGCCAGCGCGGCTACCGCTGGCGTGAGGCGATGGAGGCTTTCCGGGAGGATTCGCATTACAAGCGCATGGAGCGGATGAAGGTCGATGCGCGGCGGTTCGGACTTGAGGACGGCTATGTCTTTCCTGTTCACGGGCGCCGCGGCCTGGTCGGAGTGCTGACGGTCGCCGGCCGTCCGATCGACCTGTCGCCGTCGCAGATGGCGATGATGGATGCGCTGTCGAAGAAGGCTTTCTGGGAGCTGCTCGAAGCTCTTGATCCGGACGCGCATGAACGCCTGAGCCGGCCGGTCTCGCTGCCATTGACCCGTCGCGAGATGGAAACACTGGAGTATCTTGGATACGGCATGACCTCGAACGAGATGGGGGCCACGCTCGGACTCTCGGCGCATACCGTCGACTGGTACATGAACGGCATCCAGGACAAACTGAACGCAAAAAACCGCCATCACGTGGTGGCGATCGCATTCCGGCTTGGTCTCATTTCCTAGAGCCGATCATCTTTGGATTACAATGGATGGTTGTTGGATAAACACAGCATATTGCCAGGCTTGGACGTCTTTTCCGCGCCAGCTCCGTCAAAATCCTCGCACGATGCGCTGCATCGCGCATGCGGTTTTTCCTCGCTGACACAAAAATCCTCTCCATCAAATCGCTTCCAGCCAAAGATGATCGGCTCTCATTTGCACTGCAGCAAAACAGACGCTAATGATTGAAGACAGGGCCTCTTCTCGTCCTGTCTTCTTCGCCCAAACCCGGGAGCCTGTCTGTGCCGATTTCCAAAATTCTTGTCGCCAACCGTTCGGAAATTGCAATTCGCGTATTTCGCGCAGCCAACGAGCTGGGCATGAAAACCGTCGCCATCTGGGCCGAGGAAGACAAGCTTGCACTGCACAGGTTCAAGGCTGACGAATCCTACCAGGTCGGCCGCGGCCCGCATCTGGCGCGCGACCTGGGGCCGATCGAAAGCTATCTTTCGATCGAGGAGGTGATCCGGGTCGCAAAACTGTCCGGGGCCGACGCCATTCACCCCGGTTACGGGCTGTTGTCGGAAAGCCCGGAATTCGCCGATGCCTGCGCGGAAAACGGCATCATCTTCATCGGCCCGAAGCCGGAAACCATGCGGCGGCTGGGCAACAAGGTGGCGGCGCGCAACCTTGCCATCGAAATTGGTGTTCCGGTGGTGCCGGCCACCGACCCGCTGCCCGACGACATGGATGAAGTGGCCCGGATGGCCGACGAGATCGGCTATCCGATCATGCTCAAGGCTTCCTGGGGCGGCGGCGGGCGCGGCATGCGCGCGATCCGCGATCCGAAGGACCTGGCCCGCGAGGTGATCGAGGCCAAGCGCGAGGCGATGGCCGCTTTCGGCAAGGACGAGGTCTATCTCGAGAAACTGGTGGAGCGGGCGCGCCATGTCGAAAGCCAGATCCTGGGCGACACCCATGGCAATGCCGTGCACCTGTTCGAGCGCGACTGCTCGGTGCAGCGCCGCAATCAGAAGGTCGTGGAGCGCGCGCCAGCACCCTATCTGAGTGAAGAACAACGCCAGCAGCTGGCGGCCTATTCGCTCAAGATCGCCAATGCCACCGGCTATGTCGGGGCCGGCACGATCGAGTATCTGATGGATATCGATACCGGCGCGTTCTACTTCATCGAAGTCAATCCGCGCATCCAGGTCGAACACACGGTGACGGAAGAAGTCACCGGCATCGACATCGTCAAGGCACAGATCCATATTCTGGAAGGCGAGGTCATCGGCACGCCGGAATCAGGCGTGCCGCCGCAGTCCGAGATCCGTCTCAACGGCCATGCGCTGCAGTGCCGGATCACCACGGAAGATCCGGAGCAGAATTTCATTCCCGACTACGGCCGGATCACCGCCTATCGCGGCGCCACCGGGTTCGGCATCCGGCTTGATGGCGGCACGGCCTATTCGGGCGCCGTCATCACCCGGTTCTACGATCCGCTGCTGGAAAAGGTGACCGCCTGGGCGCCGACGCCGGAGGAGACGATCCACCGGATGGACCGGGCGCTGCGCGAGTTCCGTATTCGCGGCGTTGCCACCAACCTGACCTTCCTGGAAGCCATCATCGGGCACCCGGAATTTCTCAACAACACCTACACGACGCGCTTCATCGACAGCACGCCGGAGCTGTTCGAGCAGGTCAAGCGTCAGGACCGCGCCACCAAGCTTCTGACCTATCTGGCCGACGTGACGGTGAACGGGCATCCCGAGACCAAGGGCCGGCCGCTGCCGCTGGCTGATGCCGCAGCACCGCGGGTTCCGCATGTTGAAAGTGAAGTGAAGCCGGGCACACGACAGTTGCTCGAGGAGCTCGGGCCGAAGCAATTTGGCAGCTGGATGCGCAAGCAGAAGCGGGTGCTGATCACCGACACGACGATGCGCGACGGCCATCAGTCGCTGCTGGCGACCCGGATGCGGACGCATGACATTGCCGCTATCGCCGGCACCTATGCGCGGGCGCTGCCGGACCTTCTGTCGCTGGAATGCTGGGGCGGGGCGACATTTGATGTCTCCATGCGGTTCCTGACCGAAGATCCGTGGGAGCGGCTCGAGAGGGTGCGCGAAGGGGCGCCGAACCTCTTGCTGCAGATGCTGCTGCGCGGCGCCAATGGTGTCGGCTACAAGAATTATCCCGATAATGTGGTCAAGCATTTCGTCCGCCAGGCAGCACAGGGCGGCATCGACCTGTTCCGGGTCTTCGATTGCCTCAACTGGGTCGAGAACATGCGAGTCTCGATGGATGCGGTGGCCGAGGAAAACAAGCTCTGCGAAGCGACCATCTGCTACACCGGCGACATCCTGAACTCGGCGCGGCCGAAATATGATCTGAAATACTACACCGGCCTTGCGGCGGAGCTTGAGAAGGCCGGGGCGCACATCATCGCAGTCAAGGACATGGCCGGGCTGCTGAAACCGGCGGCGGCACGGCAGCTGTTTACGGCGCTGCGCGAGGCCACCGACCTGCCGATCCATTTTCACACCCATGACACGTCGGGGATCTCGGCGGCTACCGTTCTCGCGGCGGTCGACAGCGGTGTCGATGCCGTCGATGCTGCGATGGATGCGCTGTCGGGCAACACCTCGCAGCCTTGCCTTGGCTCGATTGTCGAGGCCCTGAAAGGGCATGAGCGTGATCCCGGTCTCGACACCGAGTGGATCCGCCGGATTTCGTTCTATTGGGAAGCCGTGCGCAACCAGTATGCGGCGTTCGAGAGCGACCTCAAGGGACCGGCCTCGGAAGTCTATCTGCACGAGATGCCGGGCGGGCAGTTTACCAATCTGAAAGAACAGGCACGCTCGCTGGGGCTCGAAACCCGCTGGCACGAGGTGGCGCAGGCCTATGCCGATGCCAACCAGATGTTCGGCGACATCGTCAAGGTGACGCCGTCTTCCAAGGTGGTCGGCGACATGGCGTTGATGATGGTGAGCCAGGATCTCAGCGTCGCCGATGTTGAAAATCTGGCCAAGGACGTCTCGTTCCCCGATTCGGTGGTGTCGATGATGCGTGGCGATCTCGGGCAGCCGCCGGCCGGCTGGCCGAAAGCCTTGCAGGGCAAGGTTCTCAAGGGCGAGGAAGCCTATACGGCGCGGCCCGGCTCTCTGCTGCCGGATGCGGATCTTGATGCCGAGCGCAAGGAGATCGAGACCAAGCTGGAGCGCGAGATCAGCGAAAACGAGTTTGCCTCCTATCTGATGTATCCGAAGGTGTTCACCGATTTTGCACTGGCGAGCGAGACCTATGGTCCGGTCTCGATGCTGCCGACGCCGGCCTACTTCTACGGAATTCCGGTGGGGGGCGAGTTGTTCGTCGAAATCGAGAAGGGCAAGACGCTGGTGGTGCAGAACCTGGCCCAGGGCGAGCCTGACGACAAGGGCATGGTCACCGTGTTCTTCGAGCTCAACGGCCAGCCGCGGCGGGTCAAGGTGCCGGACCGGGCGCATGGCGCATCGGGCTCTGCCGTGCGGCGCAAGGCCGAGGTCGGCAATGAGGCGCATGTCGGTGCGCCGATGCCGGGCGTGGTTTCGACCGTTGCGGTTGCCGCCGGTCAGGAGGTCACCGCCGGTGACGTGCTGGTGTCGATCGAGGCGATGAAGATGGAAACGGCGATCCATGCCGAGCGCGACGGTACGCTGGCGGAAGTGCTGGTCAAGGCCGGCGACCAGATCGACGCCAAGGATCTGCTGGTCGTCTATGCGTCTGGTGAGTGATCCTGATCGACTCAAGCCGGCCTGACACGGGACGTGCTCCGGCGCTGTTGCGGCGTGGGCTGTCAGCAGGTTTGAACCGGTAGCGCGCACGGCTGGCGAGCAGAACCGAATAATATGATCAAGTTCTCATTGAAATGCTTGCACCGGACGGGCGGATTTCGCATGGTCGCCTCTGGCTGACGTGCTGACCAGGCACGCGCGGCGGACAGTGGGCCGCCGGAGCCGATAGTGTCTGTTCTGTTTCGAGGTTTTTCATGCTCGCCGCCATACCGCTGATGATCGTGCCCCTGATTGCCTACAATCTGGTCCTGATCGGGTTGATTGGCGGCGGCGTGGCCGGGCTCGGGTCCACGGTCACGTCGTTGTCGATGATGTCGGGGGCGACATGGACCATGAGCCTGGGCGATCTGCTGATCGTGGTGTCGCTGGTGCTGTTGTTCATCGAAGTTCTGAAAGCCACCCGCACCGGGCCCTGGTCGGTGATCGACCACATGTTCTCGCTGCTGGTCTTCGTGGCCTTCCTGGTGGAATTCCTGCTGGTGCGCGATGCCGCAACCCAAGTGTTCTTCATCCTGATGGTGATTGCGTTCGTCGATGTGATCGCCGGATTCTCGGTCTCGATCCGTTCGGCGGGCCGGGACGTGTCGATCGGGCTCTGAACCCGGCGATCAGGATTTTGGCTGGGCCGTCTCAGCCCGCGTCTGGCGTGAAACCTGCAGCCTCGATGCCGGCGATTGCCGCGAGTTCGTCATTGTCGGAGGTGTCGCCGGTAATGCCGACGGCGCCGATGATGGCGCCCTTGCGGTCCTTGACGAGCACGCCGCCGGGAACCGCGACGATCTTTCCGCCAGAGACGGCCGAGAGGCCTTCGAGGAAATGCGGCCGGGTCTCGGCCTGGGTGTTGAGCCAGCGCGAACCGACGCCGACGGCCAGTGCGCCATAGGCCTTGCCGCTGGCAATCTCGAACCGCATCATCGACGCGCCATCCTGACGCTGGAAGGCTTTGACGTGGCCACCGGCATCCAGAACGACCACCGCCAGAGGCTTGAGGCCGAGTTCCTTGCCCTTGGCGAGCGCGGAGGTGATGATCTTGAGGGCCTTGGTCAGGGTTAGATCGGTCATGCTGAGTGCCTTTCGGGTCGGTGTCGGAAACGGATTGGACACTTATAGGCCTTCAAGCACAGGCCGCGCCACAGCTTAGGCCGTCTTTGCGTCCGGCAAGCTGTTTTTCCGAAATGGAAACAATCAGGCAGCATTCATGCCTTGAATGCCGGAGTAGAACTCTGCAGCAGCATTCAAGCGGTTACACAGCCCGTTGCGCCACTGAGGAGAGGCCCTAAGCAGCCAGTGCATTGCCGGTTAAATGTCTAAGGATTAGCTGTCGATCGAGTTGATCTTGTCCTGCAGCTGCTTGAGCTGGGTCTTGAGGTCGTCAATATCCTTGGAATTGTCCGACTTCTTGGGGGCTTCCTCGGTCGTGGTGGAATGCGCCAGCGCGAAGGGCGAGAACATCTGCATCGCCTTCTGGAACATCTCGGTGTTGCGGCGAACCTGTTCCTCGACCAGCTGGATCGGCAGCTGGATGTTGCGCGCGACCGGGTTGTCGCCGAAGGACTTGGTGATCTGCTCGCGAAGCTCTTCCTGCTGTCCGGTCAGCGCCGACATCGAATGCTCGAGGTAGCTCGGGACAACCATCTGCAGCTGGTCGCCATAGATCGCGATCAGCTGCCTGAGGAAGGACACCGGCAGAAGCGTGTTGCCGGTCTTGGACTCCTGTTCGAAAATGATCTGGGTCAGGACCGAGTGGGTGATGTCGTCGCCGCTCTTGGCGTCGAGAACGACAAAATCCTCACCCTTCTTCACCATGACCGCCAGATCGTCCAGCGTCACATAGGTGCTGGTGCCGGTATTGTAGAGTCGGCGATTGGCGTATTTCTTGATGGTGATGGTGCCGCTGTTTTTCGCCATTCTTCACTCTCCTCAAATGGTCTCCCCAGACCAGACCCTCGCCTTGTTGTCCCAGACTGTAGGCGAAAACCCTTGATAAAGACAAATCCTTTGTGCATTGCGGCGAAGTGGGGCCGAAATCGTCAGACTATGGTCCCGATTAAACCGATTGCATCGATAATTCCGTCTTCCGGGATTTGACAGGAACAGCAAGCTCCGTCACGTTCGGAGCAACTCTTCACATCATAACATGACAGGGAAAATCCATCATGAGTTCCATCGTTATCGCCAGCGCTGCCCGTACTCCTGTCGGGTCATTCAACGGCGCTCTGTCCTCCGTTCCGGCCCATGATCTGGGCGCGGTCGCCATCAAGGCTGCGCTCGAGCGCGCCGGTGTTGCGCCGCAAGAGGTTGATGAAGTCATTCTCGGCCAGATCCTTTCGGCAGGCCAGGGCCAGAACCCTGCACGGCAGGCGGCCATGGCCGCGGGCATTCCGCAGGAAGCAACAGCCTGGGGCCTCAACCAGCTCTGCGGTTCGGGCCTGCGCGCGGTCGCGCTCGGCATGCAGCAGATCACCTCGGGCGACGCCAATATCATCGTCGCCGGCGGCCAGGAATCCATGTCGCTGGCACCGCACGCGATGCATCTGCGCAATGGCGTGAAAATGGGACCGGCCGGCATGGTCGACACCATGATGCTCGATGCGCTGACCGACGCGTTTTACAACTACCTGATGGGCAACACAGCCGAAAACGTCGCCAAGCAGTGGCAGCTCTCGCGCGAAGAGCAGGACACATTCGCGGTCAATTCGCAGAACAAGGCGGAAGCGGCCCAGAAGGCGGGCAAGTTCAAGGACGAGATCGCCGCCGTGACCATCAAGGGCCGCAAGGGCGATACGGTCGTCGAGGAAGACGAGTACATCAAGCACGGCGTAACCATCGAAGGCATTTCCAAGCTGCGTCCGGCCTTTGACAAGGAAGGCACCGTGACCGCCGCCAATGCGTCCGGCATCAATGACGGCGCCGCGGCCACGGTTCTGATGAGCGAAGCTGAAGCCTCCAAGCGCGGCATCACCCCGATGGCGCGGATCGTCTCCTGGGCGACTGCCGGCGTTGATCCGCAGATCATGGGCACCGGCCCGATCCCGGCCTCGCGCAAGGCGCTGGAAAAGGCCGGCTGGAGCGTTGGCGATCTGGATCTGGTGGAAGCCAACGAGGCGTTTGCCGCACAGGCCTGCGCGGTCAACAAGGACATGGGCTGGGATCCGGCGATCGTCAACGTCAATGGCGGGGCGATTGCCATCGGCCACCCGGTCGGTGCATCGGGCGCGCGCATTCTCAACACGCTGCTGTTCGAGATGGCCCGCCGCGACGCCAAGAAGGCGCTTGCGACCTTGTGCATCGGTGGCGGCATGGGCGTGGCCCTTTGCGTCGAGCGCGACTGAGTTGAATTGCAACAGCAGCCTTGGAGGAGGAGCAGCATGAGTAAAGTCGCAATCGTGACGGGAGGGTCACGCGGGATCGGGGCAGCGATTTCGATCGCGTTGAAGGCGGCCGGTTACACGGTCGCCGCCAACTATGCCGGCAATGACGAGGCGGCGGCGAAGTTTACCGACGAAACCGGGATCAAGACCTACAAATGGTCGGTCGCTGATTACGACGCCTGCGTTGCCGGGATTGCCCAGGTCGAGGCCGATCTCGGACCGGTTGCGGTGCTGGTCAACAATGCCGGCATCACCCGCGACGGCATGTTCCACAAGATGACGCCGCAGATGTGGAGCGAGGTAATCAACACCAACCTCACCGGCCTGTTCAACATGACCAATCCGGTGTGGAGCGGCATGCGGACACGCAAGTTCGGCCGGGTGATCAACATCTCCTCGATCAATGGCCAGAAAGGCCAGGCGGGGCAGGTCAACTATTCGGCCGCCAAGGCCGGTGACATCGGCTTTACCAAGGCGCTGGCCCAGGAAGGCGCGCGCGCCGGCATAACCGTCAACGCAATCTGCCCGGGCTATATCGGCACCGACATGGTCAAGGCGATCGACGAGAAAGTGCTCAACGAGCGGATCATCCCGCAGATCCCGGTCGGCCGCCTCGGCGAGCCGGAGGAGATTGCCCGCGCGGTTGTCTTCCTGGCGGCCGACGACGCCGGCTTCATTACCGGGTCGACGATCTCGGCCAATGGCGGTCAGTACTTCAGCTGACAGCTCAACAAATCCCTGCATCAATGAGCGGCTCCTTCGGGGGCCGTTTTTGTTTTCAGGGCCCGGCCTGTAGTGCCATGCGAGGCAAAGGTTAATTTTGCACGGTCACAGCAGCCTAGAACGGGACAGTTTGGGGGCCGAAATAGTCAAGACCGAAGCCGAAAACCCAAGATGTTGCGGTGAACAAAGGGCCAACAAGGCGCAGTCAGCGATTCGTCGCTGATTCGTTCCTTCGCTGTTCCGAGTGTTAACGCAGCCGCTCAAATGGGTCGGATTGGTTTAACGAAGTGTTTGCAATGTTTAACAAAATGCGAACGCGTCCGAAGCGCTTGAGGGAACGGCCGGGACGATAGCGGTGGGTGCTGCAAAGGTTAACGGCATGCGCTGGGTCTGAGCGGATGTTCCAGAAGTGCGATCCGGCATGTGGTTGGTTGTTGAGATGCAGCGTCCAGATGTTGCGGTGAACGAATGGCCAACTTCGCCAGGTCATTGATTCGTCGCCGATTCGTTCCGCCGCTGTTCCAATAGTTAACCAGGCTGGTCAAAGGCGCCGGGTTTCGTTTACGAAGTCTTTGGAAAGCTTAACGGATTGTAAGCGCGCAGTGAGCGGGATCGGACCTCCCGATCCGCCAAAGATTAACAGCGCTCGACAATCCGGCCCGGGCGGAGCTGCGGGAGATCTGGATCTGGTGCCGCGCCAAGCGTGAAGCGCAACATGCAGCCGTGAACAAAGAGCCAACAAGGCCAGGTCAGCGATTCGTCGCCAGTTCGTTCCGCGGCTGTTCCGAAGGTTAACGAAGCCGGTCAATTGCGAAAGCATGCGTTAATGAACTGTTTGGAATTGTTAACAAAATGGAAATGAGCTGGTTCTGTTTGGTTGAGCGAGACTGGTTCCCTCCGGCCCGGCTTGCAAAGGTTAACGACCTGGACCGGACCGGCGTGAAACACCTGTTGGCTGATTCAGGATCTGGTGTGACAAGATCCGGATCCTGCCAGATCTGGGGGTGAACAAAACAGGAAGAAGCGTGAGTCATTGATTCGTCGCCGATTCGTTCCGCCACTGTTCCATTCGTTAAAATGCAAGCTATCGGAGACTTTCAGATTAGCCCCTGTTTCGCCTGCTTCAATGTGTTAGGTAACTTCCGTCATGATCTGAATTCGGACGCCAATGCCCGCTTCCCGCAGCCATTCCCCAAAGCCGTTGATCCTCTCCGGGCGTGGTGTCACCGCCGTGCTGGGGCCGACCAATACCGGCAAGACCCATTTCGCGATCGAGCGGATGGCTGCACATTCTTCCGGCGTGATCGGGCTGCCATTGAGGCTGCTGGCACGCGAAGTCTATGGCCGGATGGTGGAAAAGGTCGGGGTGAGCCATGTTTCGCTGATCACCGGCGAAGAGAAGATCACGCCGCCGGGCGCGCGCTATTCGGTCTGTACTGTCGAGGCGATGCCGCAGGAAACCAATGCGGCCTTTGTTGCCATCGATGAAGTGCAGATCGCAGGCGATCTCGAGCGCGGGCACGTGTTCACCGACCGGATCCTGTCGCTGCGCGGCCGCGAGGAAACCCTGCTTCTGGGGTCGGCGACGGTGCGCGGCATTCTCGAGCAATTGCTGCCCGGCATTACCATTGTCGAGCGTCCGCGCCTGTCGGAACTGCATTATGCCGGATCGAAGAAGATCACCCGGCTGCCGCGGCGGTCGGCGATCGTGGCGTTTTCGGCCGACGAGGTCTACGCGATCGCGGAACTGGTGCGACGGCAGCGCGGTGGTGCCGCCGTGGTGCTCGGGGCGCTGAGCCCACGCACCCGCAATGCCCAGGTCGAGCTCTACCAGAACGGCGATGTTGATTACCTGGTGGCCACCGACGCGATAGGCATGGGGCTCAATCTGGATGTCGATCACGTGGCCTTTGCCCAGGACCGGAAATTCGACGGCTATTCCTACCGGCAGCTGACGGCCTCGGAGTTCGGCCAGATCGCCGGACGGGCAGGGCGGCATTTGCGGGACGGAACATTTGGCGTGACAGGCCAGGTCCAGCCCTTGCCCGAAGAGCTGGTTCAACGGCTGGAAAGCCATGTGTTCGAGCCGGTGAAGATCCTGCAGTGGCGCTCCAAGCAGCTGGACTTTTCAACGCTGAGAAACCTGCAGGCCAGTCTGGACCAGGTTCCGGCGGTTCAGGGGCTGACGCGGGCGGTGCCGGCGGTGGACCAGCGGGCGCTCGAGCACCTGGTCAATGATTTCGAAGTTCGCGACCTGGCCAGCACGCCGAAAAATGTTGCGACACTGTGGGATGTCTGCTCTTTGCCCGATTACAGGCGGATTGCGCCTGCACAACATGCCGATCTGATTGCCACGATCTATCGTGACCTGATCCGGACCGGTGAAGTCAACGAGGATTTTCTCGCAGAACAGGTGCGCAGAACCGATTCCACCCATGGAGAAATCGACACATTGTCGGCCCGGATTTCACAGATCCGGACCTGGACTTACATTTCCAACAGACCTGAATGGCTTGCCGATCCGACACACTGGCAGGAAAAGACGCGCGAAATTGAGGATCGATTGTCCGATGCGCTGCATGAAAGGTTGACGAAACGCTTTGTTGACCGCAGGACATCTGTGCTCATGAGGCGCCTGAGAGAGAACGCGATGCTCGAAGCTGAAATCAGTGTAAACGGTGATGTCTTTGTCGAAGGGCATCATGTTGGACAATTGGCCGGATTCCGGTTCATGGCCGATGCGTCGGCCGACGGGCCGGATGCCAAGGCGGTGCTGGCTGCTGCGCAAAAGGCGCTGGCGCTGGAATTTGAAGCGCGCGCCGCGCGGCTGCATGCGTCCGGCAATTCCGACTTTGCCATCGGCGCGGATGGAACGGTGCGCTGGCTCGGCGACCCGGTCGCCAAGCTTGCCAGCGGCGACCACATTCTCAAGCCGCGGACAATCCTGCTCGCCGACGAGCAGCTGACCGGCGGCGCCCGGGATTTCGTCGCGGCGCGCATCGACCGCTTCGTCAATCATCATATCGCCACCGTGCTCAAGCCGCTCGACGATCTGACCCGGGCCGAGGATCTGGATGGTCTGGCACGCGGCGTCGCGTTCCGGCTTGCCGAAAATCTCGGTGTGCTTTTCCGTCGTGACGTGGCCGAGATGATCAAGGATCTCGACCAGTCCGCGCGCGCGGGTCTGCGCAAATACGGCATCCGATTCGGCGCCTACCACATTTTCATGCCGGCGCTGCTCAAGCCCGCACCGGCCGAACTGGTGACGCTGCTCTGGGCACTTGCCAATGACGGGTTTTCGAAGCCGGGCTATGGCGACGTGACGCCATTGCTGGCGGCCGGGCGCACTTCGGTGGCGACCGACCCGGCAATCGATCGCGAATTCTATCGCCTCGCCGGCTTCCGGTTCCTGGGCAAGCGCGCCGTCCGCATTGATATTCTCGAGCGGCTGGCCGACCTGATCCGTCCGGCGCTGCAATGGAAGCCGGGCACGCAGGGCGCGCGTCCGGAAGCTGCCTATGACGGCAGGCGGTTCATCACCACAACAGGCATGCTGTCCATTCTTGGGGCAACGCAGGATGACATCGAGGAAATCCTCAGGGGTCTGGGCTACCGCGCCGATGCGGTGCCTGCCGAAGAAGCGCAGGCCCATATCGCTGCTCTTGATACGCAGCAGCCTGAAGCCGGTGGCAAGGATGGCAACGGCCCCGTTGTCGAGGTCGTGGTCGCGCGCACTGCTGCAGACCGGCCGCACAAGCCTGCCGCCGCGGCGACCGGAGAGCAGACTGCTGAACCAGTGGACAACACTGCGGCTTCGGGCGCCAGCGAAACGCCGGCCGCAACCGAGCAGCCCGTGACGAACGAAGAAGCGGGCGCCGCGCCCGCCGCGGCCGCCGCGCAGCCTGTGGCCACCGAGGCGGTTGCCGCCGCGTCCGACGAGAGCATTGCCAGCGAAGCGCCCAAGGCTGATGCTGCCGCGGAAAGCACGGAAGAAACGGAAGCACCGCGTCCGGTGCTGCTGTGGCGTCCCGGCGGGCGTCAGGATGCGCAGCGCGGTCCGCGCAATGCGCCCGGCGAAGGCCGTGGACGGCGCGAGGGCGGAAACCGCAATGCCCGCTCCGGTGAACAGCAGGAGGGCGAAGGCCGGCAAGGCAAGGGTCATCGCGGAAAGCCGGGCCACCCCGGCAAGGGCGGTGCAGGCAAGGGTGCGCCGGGACGAGGCGGCAAGGGCGGCCAGGGCGAGGCCAATCGCGGCGGCCGCAACGAGCGGCCCCAGCGCAAGGAGAAGCCACTGGATCCGGATTCACCTTTCGCAGCACTCGCGGCCTTGCGTGACCAGTTGAAAAAATAGGTCCCGATCCGGTGGAGCAGACGACGCGGCAGCGGATCGACAAATGGTTGTTCTTCGCCCGCGTCATCAAGTCGCGGACCCTGGCGGGCAAGTTTGCGGCTGCCGGCAATGTCCGGGTCAACAGCGAGAAGATCGACCAGGCCAGCTTTCTGATCAAGCCGGGCGACGTGCTGACCATCACCCAGGAACGTCGCATACTGGTGCTCAGGATACTTGGCTGCGGACAGCGGCGGGGACCGGCGCCTGAAGCGCAGCTGCTTTATGAAGACATCACGCCCAAGCCGGTCGCAGCCAGCGAGACCGAGCCGGTGGCGGCGCAGCGGGAGCCAGGCTCGGGGCGGCCGACAAAGCGGGACAGGCGAAAAATAGATCAGTTCCGCAATCCCGATGACGGCGCATGAAAATCCCTTGACCGCGACCGGTCTTGAGAAGCTCATTCGCCGAAACCGGATGTGGCCGCGAGGTTTGCCCAGCGCTGTGCGGCTGCGGCGCTTTGGCGAAATCTGAAGTCTTGCAATGCGCGATCAAAGCCGGTACCTCAGCGCCGTTGTTTGCTATAGCACGTGGCGTCCTGCACCGGTCATCACGGAAGCTGTAACGCTCTGAAATGATGCATGCGCGGATCCGCCCGAGACGAAATCGGATCGGGGCATGCATGGAGCCTCAGGAGAGACGCGTATGACCTATGTGGTGACTGACAATTGCATTCGCTGCAAATACATGGATTGCGTTGAGGTCTGCCCGGTAGATTGCTTCTACGAGGGCGACAACATGCTGGTCATTCATCCTGACGAATGCATCGACTGCGGCGTGTGCGAGCCGGAATGCCCGGCAGAAGCGATCAAGCCGGATACCGAGCCGGGGCTTGAGAAATGGCTCGAGGTCAACACCGAGTTTGCCGACAAGTGGCCCAACATCACCATCAAGCGTGATCCCCCTGACGACGCCAAGGAATATGACGGCAAGGAAAACAAGTACGAGCTGTACTTCTCTGCCGAGCCCGGCGAAGGCGACTGAGCGGCGCCAGTTCGAGATCGATATTGCTGCAATGCGGTGGATTCAGCTGTGCGCTGCCGCATGGTTAACCAAATCGTAACTTGTTTCGCCCGCGCGCTTTTGGCCGCTCGCGCAAATCATTGATTTACACCATTTTTTGTGATACATATCATATTACTGACATCTTCAAGGCGCCGTCAGGGCGAAACAAGAAGCAAAAACGGAAGCAAACGTCCCTCATAGCGGTAGCCCTTTCCTTGCAGCTCCATGCTGTCGGTTTGACATTTTCCGCGCGATGATTGCCTTTGGTCTTTTGCCTTGTCCAGCTCATGAAAGCGTTGTCAGCGCGATGCGCCTGCCGGCAGTCGCAGGACCGGTCCGGGCAACTCATGCCCGGCTCCCAGTGTCCGTTTCCGTAACAGGGAGTTTTGAAAACGCATGACAACCCAGCAGAAAAAGCCTTCACAGAGACAGGGTTTCAAGACCGGTGAATCGATCGTCTATCCAGCCCATGGCGTTGGACAGATTGTTGCCATCGAAGAACAGGAAGTTGCAGGCCACAAACTCGAATTGTTTGTGATTGATTTTGAAAAAGACAAGATGCGTCTCAAGGTGCCGGTTGCCAAGGCTTTGAGCATCGGCATGCGCAAATTGTCCGAAACCGATTTTGTCGAGCGGGCTCTGAAGGTTGTTCAGGGTCGGGCCCGGGTCAAGCGGACCATGTGGTCGCGCCGTGCGCAGGAATATGATGCGAAGATCAATTCCGGCGATCTGATTTCGATCGCGGAAGTGGTTCGCGATCTTTACCGTGCCGAAAACCAGCCCGAGCAGTCCTATTCGGAGCGCCAGCTGTATGAAGCGGCCCTCGACCGGATGGCCCGTGAACTCGGTGCCGTCAACAAGATGTCCGACACCGAAGCGGTACGCCTGATTGAGGTCAACCTCAACAAGGGGCCGAAGCGCGGCAAGGCCAATGACGAGGATGGTTCACAGGAAGAGGCAGCCTAAGCTTCGCCTTTCATCATCCTGATATCTGAGCCCGGGCCGTCTGACGTGCCCGGGCTTTTTTGTTCTGCGTGTCTTTTCGCCGTTCCCGCAGCTTCGGGGCCGGGAAGATCGCCACCTCGGCCTGGTCTCACTCAGGCCGTCCCTGTGACCGTGCCATGCCAGGGCGCCGGTCGGCCGTTCACGTGCATCGTTTAACACCGCTTCAACCAGCCTTGCAGCTTCAGCCGGGATGCGCGCGTTCTGGTGCCTGAGATCCGTTGCGGCCAAGGTCAGCGGATCCACAAGCTGCATGCTGAACCAGGTCCTGCATACTCGCGTCATGGAGCTTTTTCCGCACGCCTGCGGCCTTTTCACGGTTTTTGGGGAACCATTCGGGCTCTCGCGGCTTTTGTCTTCAGGGCTGTGTTGCGCCCCGCTGTGTGGGGTGTCGCCAAAGCTTTCTCGTCGGGCGTGGTGATCTGTTCTCGTTTGGCGCGCGTAGAGCTAACCGAAGAGCAAAAAGGCCGGAGGGTGTCATGAAAGCGATTTCCGCAAACAGGCAGATGGTTCGTGCAGCGATGGCCGCACCATATCTCGAACGCGATGAAGAGCACGATCTGGCGGTTCGCTGGAAAGACGAGAAGGACCAGGAGGCGCTGCACCGCATCACCATGGCGCATATGCGGCTGGTGATATCGATGGCCGCCAAGTTCCGGAACTTTGCCTTGCCGATGAATGACCTGATCCAGGAAGGTCATGTCGGCTTGCTGGAAGCTGCCGCCCGGTTCGATCCGGAGCGCGACGTCCGGTTTTCGACCTATGCAACCTGGTGGATCCGGGCGTCGATCCAGGACTACGTCTTGCGCAACTGGTCGATCGTGCGCGGCGGCACGAGCTCGGCGCAGAAATCCCTGTTTTTCAACCTGCGCCGGCTGCGAGCCCGGCTTGCACAGGATGATCCGTTCCTGTCCGAAAGCGCCATCCAGTCCCAGATCGCCAACTCGCTTGGCGTCCACGCCAAGGATGTCGCGGTGATGGATGCCCGCCTGTCAGGATCGGATTCCTCGCTGAACGCGCCGATGTCGGCCGGCGAGGACGGGACATCCTCCGACCGGATGGATTTTCTCAAGAGCGACGAGCCGCTGCCGGACGAGCAAGTCTCGATGATGATCGACGAAGAGCGACGGAATGTCTGGCTCGACGATGCACTCAACACGCTCAATCCACGAGAGCTGCGGATCATCCGTGAGCGACGGTTGAGCGAGGACGGGGCGACGCTTGAATCGCTGGGATCAGAACTCGGGATTTCCAAGGAGCGGGTGCGGCAGATCGAAAACCGTGCGCTGGAAAAGCTCCGGACCGTGCTGACGGCCGAAACGCCGGAAATCGCCAGCCTCTAAAGTGCGTCGCATCAAACCGGTTCCGGGTGACGCGCTTTAGCGTCCTTGTTTCTGCATGTCGTCGCCGCAAAACCGCTGCACACTTTTGCGCGACATGCATTAGGCGCAGGGTTTTTCGCGTCAACCCGGCGGCCGGCGGGGTTTCACCTGTCGCTGACGATCTTGACCTTCTGACCCGGTGAGAGGGCCGTTCCCGGCGAAATCGCATTCAGCAGCTTGAACAGGTCCACCCGGCGTTCGACGCCTTTCATCCGCGCTGCCAGCGAGGCGACGGTATCTCCCGGCGCGACCGTGACGATGCGGATGCGCAAGGGCTGCAGTTCGCGGATCTCCCGAGCCGACATTCGCTTGAAGCCGGCGCGCACCACCGAAGCGGTGGCGTCGAGCTGGCCGCTGCCCCTCTGGGCTGCCGTCAGGAAGCGGTAGATCCGGTCCTTTACCCGAATCACGGTGATGTCAAAATCCCAGCGGTCCGCGCTGGCGCGCGCAGTGGCCGCGGGCATGCCGTCGATGCGGGTTTCGCGAATGGAGTTTGGATCAAGTCCTGTCACCCAGCCGGATGCGACGTAATCGGCAAGCGACTGGCGGCTGTCATCGGTCACGCCATCAAACCGGATCGCCAGCTCATTCGGACCGGTTGCGATCACGGCGTCGGCATTGTTGTCGATGCGGAAGCCTGACGGCACGCGAAACTTCACGCCCAGAACCGGATGTAAAAACTCGGTGCCGCGGACATAGCCCTCATTCGGGCTGTCACCGAACAGCAGTCCGTCGATGCCTTCCAGATAATACTCGCGACCGCGATCGCCGACACCTTCCTGGCCGAAGGCCCTGGCATGGCTTCTGGCGAGCTCCACCCGCTGCGGCGCATTCGGGTGGCTGGCAAGAAAGTCGAGGCTGGCGTCGGTTTCCGGATCAACCGAACTGAAACGCTGGTTGGCATTCATCGATTCAAGGAAACGGGGTGCTGCATAGGGATCGTAGCCGGCTTCACCGAGCATTCTCACGCCGATGACATCTGCCTGCAGTTCCTGATTGCGGGAGAAGGCGGCAAGCGACAGCTTGCCACGCGCCACAGCCCGGCGGCCGTCGATGGAATTGGCGAAAAGCTCCTCCGCGACCTGGCCTGCGAGCTCGACTTCCTGCTCGCGGCGCTGGCGCTCAAGGCCATGATTGGCGGTAACGTGGGCCATCTCGTGCGACAGCACGGCCGCCACTTCCGAGGCGTCATTGGCCAAGGCCAGTAGGCCGCGGGTGACATAGAGATAGCCACCAGGCAGGGCGAAGGCGTTGACCGCGGGCGAATTGAGCACGGTGATGCGATAGGCCTGGCTCGGATTTTCCGACACCAGCGTCAGCGCGCCGACGATGCGCGCCACCAGGCGTTCGGTCTTGGCATCGCGGAATTCACCGCCGTAGCTGGCAATGATCCGTGGATGTTCGTTGGCGCCGATGCGGGTTCGCGGATCGGATGCGCCGGCCTTTTCTGCCGTTTGCGGAGTGGAAGACGGCCTGACCGAAGGCTCGTAAACATCAACGCCAAGTGTCTGGCAACCGGAAAGCAGCAGCGCGCCACCTGCGGCAACCAACGCAAGGCGAAGCTTGTTGCGGGTGGAGGTTTTCATCTTTGGATGGGGCGCTGCTATCTTGGCCATGGTCCGGTCTATTGTTCTGTCATAGTGATGCCGGGACGGAAGCTGAAAAAATCGCAAGCCGAAGCATGTCGCACCGGTCTATCCCAATTCGCGCCGCTTCTCCAGTGGCAAACACTCGCGTCGAAATTGTGGCGCGGCCTTATTTTCCGCCAGTGGTGCCAAGATAGGCCTGCAGATCCGGAAGGTCTCGGCGTTCGAAAAAGCCCGCTGCAGGCGCATCCGCGGCGATGCGGCCTTTGGCGATGAACAGGATCTCGTCGGCGGCAGCGCGGGCTTCATCGGGGTCATGGGTGACCATCAGTACGGTGGCGCCAACCTCCGCCCGGATCTCCAGCATCAATCCGAGCATATCTGCGGCCAGGCCAGGGCCGAGGCCATCGAAAGGTTCGTCGAGCAGCAGCAGCGGACGGCGGCGCGCGAAGGCGCGGGCGAGCGCCACGCGTTGCCGCTCGCCGCCCGAGAGCGTGCCCGGCATGCGCCTGCCGAAGCCTTCGAGACCGACACGCTCGAGCGCCTTGTCGACCTGCGACCAGGCGGCTCTGTCAAGCTTCAGCGCCGGGTCGAGGCCAAGGCCGATATTGGTCCGGATGTCGAGATGGGCAAACAGGTTGTTGTCCTGAAACACCATCGAGATGCCGCGGTCGGACGGCGCCAGGCCGACAACGTCCCGGCCGTCGAGAATTATCCTGCCGCTGGCCGGTGCTAGGAAGCCGGCGGCGAGATTGAGCAGGGTGGACTTGCCGGCGCCGGACGGGCCGAGAATGGCGGTCACCGTTCCCGCCTGACGTCGGAAGCTGAACTCGGCGCTCAGATCCCCCATGCCATAGGCAACGCCGTCAAACTCGATCGCGGGGTGTTGGCTCATCGGTACATGCTTCCATTCCGGGTGCCGAGTTTCTCGGCTACTATCATCAGGGCCATGGTGATTGCGCCGAGCAACAATGCGAGGCCCGCGGCATCGGCTGTGCGGTAGCTTCCCAGTTTTTGATACAAGAGCCAGGGCAGCGTCACAATCCGGTCGCTGCCAAACAGCGCGATGGCGCCCAGATCGCCCAAGGACAGTGCCACGGCAAAGACAAAGCCGGTGGCAAGGGCCGGCAGCATGGCCGGAATGTCGACCTGCCGAAGACGGTGTCTGCCGACGACGCCGAGCGAGACAGCCAGCCGCCCGTTGCGCTCGAGGGTGTTCTGGTGTGCGGGCTCGAGAACCCGCATGACGAAGGGCAGCGCCATCAGCGCGTTGATCAGCACAATGACCATCAACGGGGCGAGCAGCTGTCCCGTGCCGCCACCAAGCAGCAGGAACCATCCGGCGCCAAGCACCACGGGCGGAACCAGGAGGGTCAGAGAGCCTGCCGCGCCCGACAGGCCTGCCAGCAGCCCCAGTGCGGGGGAGCCGTGACGCTGGCCAGCGGAGTAACGCGCACGGACCAGAAATGCAGCGAGCAGCACTGAAACCGCGGCAGCGGCGACGCCGATTGCAAGGCTGGTGCCGGCCGCGCGCCAGAACAGGGTGTCGGTGAGCAGCCGGGAGAGGTCGGCGCTCAATCCGGAGACAATCACCGCGGCCATCGGCGCGCTGACGAAAAGCCCGCCCAGGCCGATCAGTACGACGTCGGGCAGAATCTGCAGCCCGCCCGGAACATCCGGGCGGCTGGTTCCGCCACCCTTGGTCTCGCCCGCCTCGGCTGGTGTGCCGATGAATTTGAGAGCCAGCATCACGATCAGCGTCATGCTGATCTGGATGAGCGAGAGCAACACGGCGCGGCCCGGATTGAAGTCAAACCGCAGTGACTGGTAGATGGCGACTTCCAGGGTGGTTGCCGCCGGTCCGCCGCCGAGCACCAGCACCAGCGTGAACGAGGTGGCGCAGAGCATGAACACCAGCCCGGCTGCACTTGCCGCGGACCGGCGCATGGCGGGCCATTCGACCCGGCGAAACAGCGAGAACCCGCCCATGCCGAGATTGGCGGCGGTCTTCCAGTATTCCGGCGGCAGGCGCTCGAGCGCCGGCAGGATCAGCCGGACGGCGAGCGGCAGGTTGAAGAAGACATGCGCCAGGAGAATGCCGCTGAGACCATAGATTGAGAACGGGGTCTCGGCTCCCAGCAGCCCGAGCCCCTTGTTGGCGACACCATTGCGGCCCCAGACCTCGATCAGGCCAAGGGCTGCGACCAAAGGCGGCAGGCCCAACGGCACGGCAAACAGGTTGAGCAGCCAGCGCCGCCCCAAAAAGGTGGGGCGGCGGGCAAGTGCGCGGGCCAGTGGTACCGCGAAGACCAAGCTGAGCAACGTCGACAGGCCGGCCTGCAGCAGGGTGAAGCGGGTGATACGGACGAGATAATTGCTCTGGCTCGAAGACAGGTCGCTGGCGCCGCCGTGGGACAGCAGCACCGTGACCGGCACCGCCAACGCCAGACCGATCGCAATCAGCGCGGCAAGTCCTGCCATACGTGATGCGCGATGCTCGGTCCGGGTCAGCATGGTGGCGATATCCGGATCAGCGGCTCATGGCGCCGAGCCATTCGTCGATCCAGGCTGCACGGTTTTCTGCCACTTCTTCCGGTGTGTAGAGGAAGGTCTTTTCCGGAGAGACCAGTTTGCCGAAGGCTTCGGGGAGCTCCATGGTGATGGCGGCGGCCGGCAGCATCCAGTTGTTGGTGGGGATCTCGTTCTGGAAGCCCGGCGTTATCATGAAGTCGAGGAATTCCCGGGCCAGATCCTTGTCGGGTGCGTTGGCGAGCAGGCCGGCGACCTCGATCTGCAGATAGTGGCCTTCCGAGAACTCGGCTGCCTGATAACGGTTCGTCTCTTCCGCTACCATGTGGTAGGCGGGCGAGGTGGTGTAGGACAGAACCATCGGCGCTTCGCCCGAGGTGAACAGGCCATAGGCTTCCGACCAGCCCGGCGTCACCGTCAGCACGCGGCTGGAGAGCTTCTCCCAGGCTGCCGCTGCATCGTCGCCATAGACCGACTTGACCCAGAGCAGCAGACCCAGACCAGGGGTCGAGGTGCGCGGATCCTGAATCACGATCTTCTGGTCCGGGTCACCCTCAACCAGATCCTTGAGGCTTGCCGGGGGATTGGCGATGGTTTCGGTGTCGTAGATGACGGCGAAATGGCCGTAGTCATAGGGGATGAAGGTGTCATCGCTGAAACCGCCCGGCACCGAGACGGCCTTGGTGTCGAGACCATGGGCTTCGAACAGGCCGGTGGTCTTGGCTTCGGCAACGAGATTGGTGTCGAGACCGAGTACGATGCCGGCTTCGGCCTTGTCGCCCTCCAGTTTGAGCCGATTGAGCAGCGCCACGCCATCGGCGACGCCGACCCATTTGAGATCGCAATCGCACTGCGCTTCAAAAGCGGCCTCGATCTTAGGGCCAGGACCCCATTCGGCGATGAAGCTTTCATAGGTGTAGACCGTCAGCGCCCTGTCGGCGCTGCTGGCGGGGCTTGCGAGGAACGGGACGACAGCTGCAAGAGCAGCGGGAATAAAACGAGATATGCGCATGGATGGCGCCTCCTTTGATCAGAAATGACAGGAATAGGCGCGATGGGCACGTCTAATCCCTCCGCCGGTACAAACCGGATCAGGTTCTTCGGGTTGACCAACTGGTCTCTCAGCCTGACGCAAACGCCCGGCACCCCGTTAGAGCGAGACAAGACATAGAATTTCTTCCAGACGCTGGCAAGTACGGCCAAAACTGCTATTGGCATGCGCCATGATATCCAATTCAACATTCGCAGTCCTGCTGGGCGGGACGCTTGAGATTGACGACCGTGTTCTGGAGCTGATGCAGGGGGCGCGGGTGATCGCGGCCGATGGCGGCATGCGCCACGCCCAGGCTCTCGGTGTGCTGCCGGAAGTGTGGGTGGGGGACTTCGATTCGACCCCGGACGGGCTTTCCGAGTTCCACGCCGCGACACCGCGGATGCCGTTTCCAGCGGAGAAGAACTTCACCGACGGTGAGCTGGCCATCGAAGAAGCCATCGAGCGCGGGGCTACCCGGCTGGTGCTGATCGGGTCGTTCGGCGGCGAACGGACCGACCATTCGCTGTCACACCTGCTGCTGGCGGTGACCTTGGCCGAGCGCGGGTTCGAGGTGGTGCTGACATCGGGACAGGAAGAGGCGGTGCCGTTGTTGCCGGGTTCGCAGGAGCTCGAACTGCCGGCTGGATCGCTGTTTTCCGTCGTGGCCTTCACCGACCTAGTCGGGCTCAGCCTGACCGGCGCGAGATACCCGCTTGATCAGGCCGATATTGCATTTGGGGCGTCGCGCACCATCTCCAATGTGGCCGAAGGGCCGGTGACCGCCAGCCTTGGCGCCGGTCGCGCCCTGATCATCGCCCGTCCTCATGATTTTTCCGGAGCCTGAACATGGCGCCTCCCATTCTGAAACTCGACGATATCGGCCTTTCCTTTGGCGGCACGCCGCTGCTTGAAGGGGCCGAGCTGCAGGTCGAGCCCGGCGACCGGATCTGCCTTGTCGGCCGCAACGGCTCGGGCAAATCGACGCTTCTGAAGATTGCCGCCGGGCAGGTGGAGCCGCAGTCGGGCGAGATCTTCCGGCATCCGTCCTCGACCATCCGTTACCTGCCGCAGGCGCCGGACTTCGAAGGGTTCGACACCGTCCAGGCCTATGCGGAAGCAGGGCTGGGCCCGAATGACGACGTCTACCGGGTCACCTATCTGCTCGAGCACTTGGGGCTCGACGGAAACGCCGATCCGCAGACGCTTTCGGGCGGGGAAGCACGGCGGGCGGCGCTGGCGCGGGTGCTGGCGCCGGAGCCCGATATTCTGCTGCTGGATGAGCCAACGAACCATCTCGATCTGCCGACGATCGAGTGGCTGGAAGAGGAATTGCTCAGGACACGCAGCGCGCTTCTGGTGATTTCGCATGACCGTCGCTTTCTCGAGCGGGTCAGCCGGATCACGATCTGGCTTGACCGCGGCCGGTCGCTGCGGCTCGACCGCAGCTTTGAGCATTTCGAAGCCTGGCGCGATACGGTGCTGGAAGCCGAAGAGCTTGAGCAGCACAAGCTGGGCCGCCAGATCGAGCGCGAGGAACACTGGCTGCGCTACGGCGTGACGGCGCGGCGCAAGCGCAACATGCGGCGGTTGTCGGACCTCAAGACCATGCGGGCCGAGCATCGCGGCCACAAGGGCCCGCAGGGGCGGATCAATGCGCAAGTTGCGGAGGGCCGTGATTCCGGCAAGCTGGTGATCGAGGCGGAAGGCATTTCCAAGAGCTATGATGGCGCAGATCCGGTGGTGCGCGACTTCTCCATCCGCATCAATCGCGGTGACTGCATCGGTATTGTCGGCCCCAATGGTGCGGGCAAGACAACGCTTTTGAAAATGCTGATCGGAGAGCTTGAATCTGACACCGGCTTTGTCCGGCATGGCTCGAAGCTTGACATCGCGGTGCTGGACCAGCGCCGGGAGGTGCTAAATCCGGACGAGACGCTGGCGCATTATCTCACCGACGGGCGCGGCGACAGCCTGATCGTCAATGGCGAGGCCAAGCATGTCACCGGCTACATGAAGGACTTCCTGTTCCAGCCGGAGCAGGCGCGGACGCCGATCCGCAACCTTTCGGGCGGCGAGAAAGCCCGGCTGGTGCTGGCGCGGATCCTGTCACGTCCATCCAACCTGCTGATCCTTGATGAGCCGACCAACGATCTCGACATGGAGACGCTGGACCTGTTGCAGGAAGTCGTTGCCTCCTATCCGGGCACCGTGATCCTGATCAGCCATGACCGTGATTTTCTCGACCGCACGGTGAATTCCACCCTGGCGCCGGCCAATCCAGTGGACCCCGACGGGCGCTGGATTGCCTATGCCGGCGGCTATTCCGACATGCTGACGCAGCGTGGAACCGAGGCCAAGGAAAAGAAAGCGCGGTCTGCGCAGGAGGCTGCCAGCCGTTCTGCGGCCGCGCCCAAAGCTCAGGCTGCAGGCCGGGACAATGCGCGCAAGCTCTCCTACAAGCAGAAATTTGCGCTGGAATCGCTGCCGGTGAAGATCGAGGAGGCGCAAGCCAAGCTCGCCAATGTCGAAGCGGAAATGGCGGATCCTGCGCTGTTTGCCAAGGACCCGAACGGGTTTGCCGCCCGCGCCAAGACCCACGACGCGCTGAAAGCCGAGATCGAGGCGATGGAAGGCGAGTGGCTGGAGCTGGAGATGATCCGCGAGGAAATCGAAGGCAGCTGAATCTGACTGCTGCGCCCAAATGCTTGCATCCGGGCGCAGCCGCTTCGCTCAGGCTGCCTTTGTCACCGAGGCGATGACAAAGGTGTGGAGTTCGTCCGCACCGTGATCGCGGATCGAGATGTATTCCCCGGTCTTGAAGACATGGTTGGAAAGCCGGAAGCCGGTCTCATCATCGTTGTCGTCGGCGGGATCGTAATCGAAGGCCCAGCCGCCTTTTGGATGATGGACGAGATAGCCCAGCTCCGAACGTTCGCCGTCCCAGAAGCGCATGACTGTCGAGGAGGAAGGCGATTTTTCCCAGGCTTGCTTGTCGAGATGGCCGTCCGCATCCAGCGGCGCATGGATGTCGTAGCCGCGATGCAGGTTGCCATCGGGGAATTCCTTGTTGCGGGCCATGACCAGATGGATGTGATAGAGCGTCATCTCGTTCTCCGATATAAACAATTGCCGAGTTCACACTCATCCTGTGCCGCCGTTTGCGACGCCGCCTTGATCTGGCGCAAACCGCGCTTGCGGGTTGCGTCACGGGCCCGAGTATGGTGTTGAAGACACTATGGAACCAAGCCGCCTGAAATGCGGCACATGGAGGATACATGCAGTTTGAAGGCACTTCGGCCTATGTGGCGGAAAAGGATCTCACCGTAGCGGTCAATGCGGCCATCAAGCTCGAGCGGCCACTCCTGGTCAAGGGCGAGCCAGGGACCGGCAAGACCGAGCTTGCCATCCAGATTGCCCAGGCGCTTGGCCTGGACCTGATCGAATGGTCGGTGAAATCCACCACCAAGGCGCAGCAGGGCCTTTACGAGTATGATGCGGTCAGCCGGCTGCGCGACAGCCAGCTCGGCGACGAGCGGGTCAATGATGTTTCCAACTACATCCGCCGCGGCAAGCTGTGGGAAGCGTTCGCTGCCGAGAAGAGAACCGTGCTGCTGATCGACGAGATCGACAAGGCGGATATCGAGTTTCCGAACGATCTGCTGCAGGAACTCGACCGGATGGAGTTCTTTGTCTACGAGACCGGCGAAACCATCCGCGCCCGTCAGCGGCCGATCGTGATCATCACCTCCAATAACGAGAAGGAATTGCCCGACGCGTTCCTGCGGCGGTGTTTCTTCCACTATATCCGCTTCCCCGACATGGAAACGCTGCAGCGCATCGTTGATGTGCATTACCCGGGTATCAAGCAGGCGCTGGTGCGCGAGGCGCTGACCCAGTTCTACGAGGTACGCGAGACGGCGGGGCTGAAGAAAAAGCCGTCGACATCGGAAGCGCTCGACTGGATCAGGCTGCTGGTTTCCGACGATGTGGAGCCGGAAACGCTGCGTGGCGATGCCAAGAACGCGCTTCCGAAACTGCACGGGGCGCTGTTGAAGAACGAGCAGGACGTGCATCTGTTCGAGCGGCTGGCGTTTCTGGCGCGGCAGCGAGGCAATTAATTTTCACTGGTAATTAATTGGCTAGATTTGGGTGATAGCGTCACCGCGTCCGGATCGTTTCAAGGCCATTCCAGTTGCAGTACGCGCATCTCTCGTATGAAGTTCTCGGGCCGGCCATCTTCGTGTCGGCCGGTGCTGCCTTTCTGCTGCTTTATCTTCATGACCGGAAACAACGGGCTGCGCTGAGACTGGCCGGCGCTTTCCTGTTTTCAGCGGTCGGGTATGTTGCCGTCATGCTGGGGGATGCCGATATTCATCCCGCTTACCAGGCTGTGGTCCTGACCTCGCTGTTTTCCGGTCACTTCATGCTGATATGGGGTGTTGCCTCGCTTTTCGGCAAGAAGGTGCCGCAGCTGGCCTACTGGCTTGCGGCTGTCGTTGCCGCAAGCATTGCGATCTATTCGACTTACAACGGGGGGATGTTCTGGCTGCGGTATGCCGCGGTGAGCGGGTTCACGGCATTTGTCTATCTGCTGTGTTGTGGCCTGGTCTGGCGGGCGAGAAGTCACCGCGTCGATAGTGTTGTCGCTGGGCTGTTTCTCATTCAGGTGCTTGTCACCTGGAACCGGGTCCGGCTGGTCCAGTCTTCAGGGATGGACCTGACCACCCACCACGACTTCAAGAATTCTGCCTTCGCAGCCTCGATGCAGACCGAGAACGCGGTGTTCGCCATCGCCATCGGTCTTGCCCTGTTCGCGCGCTACTCCGTGACATTGGTAAAGCAGTTGCAACGCCTTGCCGAGACGGACCCCTTGACCGGCCTGCTCAACCGCCGTGCCTTTGAAGCCAGGGTACAGGCGCTGAGAGAAGCCTCCGCGCCGCTTTCGACCGGATTGATCATCTGCGATATCGACCACTTCAAGCGGATCAATGACAGCCATGGGCACGAGGTTGGCGACCGAGCCCTGAAAGCATTTTCCCGGCTGCTGGAGCGCGAAACGCCTGAGACCGCGATTTGTACCCGGCTCGGTGGCGAGGAGTTCTGCATCATACTTGCCGGGGTGACCGACGAAAGCATCCGCCTCCAGGCAATTCACCTGCGTGGCGCGGTCGAGCGGCTGAAGATACCCACCAGCGATTATTGCCTGCGCCTGACGGCAAGTTTCGGGTATTCACGGCTCGATCCCGATCATGACCTGATGACGGCGATGGCCGAGGTCGACGCCGCGGTCTATCAGGCCAAGAATGATGGCCGGAACCTGGTCAGGAGAGCAGAGCCAGCAGTGCTAACCGGGGCCCGGACGAACCGGCGCGAGACTGCCTTCGCAATGCCGGGTGGGCCAGCTTGACCTGGCTGCGCCGTGGGCCGCTGGACAAGATTGACCTTGATGACGCGCGTCACTAGATTGGGGCCTGTGGTGATTTGGCCGGCCGGCTTGCAGCCACGTTAAACAACTCGCTAAATGGCCGACGGGGCATGTTCCCACCGGACCGGTAGCGTTGTATTTCGCGGCCGGTTTTTTGTTGGAGTGAGCGTCATGCCGATCCGTATTCCTGATGGTCTTCCTGCCCGTGATGCACTGGTGCGCGAGGGCGTGCAAATCCTCGATGAATCGATTGCCATAAGGCAGGATATCCGCCCGTTGCATATCGGGCTGTTGAACCTGATGCCCAACAAGATCGCCACGGAGACCCAGATTGCCCGGTTGATCGGCGCGTCACCCTTGCAGGTGGAACTGACGCTGGTGCGGATCGGCTCGCACATGGCCAAGAACACCTCGGAAGAGCATCTGATCAATTTCTACCATACTTGGGACGAGGTGAAGCACCGCAAGTTCGACGGCTTCATCATCACCGGGGCGCCGATCGAAACCTTGCCGTTTGAGGATGTGACCTATTGGCAGGAGATGGAGCAGATCCTGAACTGGACCACCACTCACGTGCATTCGAGCTTTTTCGTCTGTTGGGGGGCGATGGCGGCCGCGTGGCACTTCCACAGGGTTCCCAAGCGGGCGCTCGACGAGAAGGCATTCGGGGTCTACCGGCACCGCAATCTCAACCCTGCCTCGCCCTATCTGATGGGCTTCTCGGACGATTTCCAGGTCTCGGTTTCGCGCTGGACAGAGGTGCGGCGCGAGGATCTGACCCCGGATTTCGATGTCCTGATGGAAAGCGAGCAGACCGGGCTTTGCCTGTTGCATGAAGCCTTTGCCAACCGGCTCTACATCTTCAATCACATCGAATATGATTCCGGTACGCTGGCGGAGGAGTATTTCCGCGACGTCGAGGCGGGCAAGCCGATCAGACCGCCGCATCATTACTTTCCCGATGACGACCCGAAGAAGGTGCCGTCAAACCGGTGGCGCAGCCATGCCTTCCTGCTGTTCGGCAACTGGATCAACCAGGTTTACCAGACCACGCCTTTCGACATTCAGGAGATCGGCGAGGACCGGTAGAGCGCCGCCGGCTGACAGGCGAAGCGATCACAGAGTTTGATTTGACCCATAACCGGCGCGTGTGATTACAGGGTTGCTGTCTTTCGCGCAGACCAGTGGACGCGTGGGGCTTCAAGGAGACTGAAATGACCGCCAATTTGGAAATCCGGCCGATCACGGCAGCCGATGAGGCCGAATGGAGGCGACTCTGGACCCTGTACCTCGAATTCTACGAGTCGGATGTGCCCGAGGAGGTCTACCAGAGCACATTGTCGCGGATTGCCGGGGCGCATCAGGTTGGCGAAGCCTCGTTTTACGAGCCGCGCGGCATGCTGGCGCTGGTGGATGGCAAGCCTGCCGGTCTGGTCCACTACATCTACCATCGGCATGGCTGGAAAATCGAGCCGGTCTGCTATCTGCAGGACCTCTATGCATCGCCCGAGGTACGCGGCACCGGTGTCGGCCGGGCGCTGATCGAGGCTGTCTATGCGCAAGCCGATGCCGATGGCTGCCCCAGCGTCTACTGGATGACGCAGGAGTTCAACGCCACGGCGCGCAAACTCTATGACCGCATCGCCACGCTGACGCCGTTTATCAAGTACAGCCGCTGATGCGCAGCCTGATGCTGCGCGCTTGAATATTTTGGCTGAATTGGCTATTTTAGCTAAAATGTCCAACGGGGCAGGTTGTTGAATGGAGAGCGGCGATGAAAGTCATGCAGGCAAGTGAAGCCAAGAACCGCTTTGGCGAGCTGCTGGAAAGCTCTGCGTCGGAGCCTGTTGTCATTCGCAAGAACGGCCGGGATGTGGCTGTCGTGGTGTCGAAGGCCGAGTACGACCGCAGGATTGCCCAGACCTCCAAGCAGGAACTGGTGCGCCGCTATCACGAGGAAAGTATCGAGCAATTCGGCGGTCTCTACGAAGAACTGGCCAAGTAGCCTCGGACCATGTGCGAGATCCTCTATCTTGATATGGCCGACGTGCTGGCTCTTCACGCTCGTCAGGTTGAGAGATTCGGCGGCGCTGACGGAATTCGCGATGCCGGATTGCTGGATGCTGCGATCAACCGTCCGCAATCGGGCTATTATGCGGATATTTTTGAACAAGCGGCCGCACTTTGGGAAAGCCTGACGATGAATCACTGTTTCGTCGACGGCAACAAGCGGGTCGGTTTTGCCAGTGTCTACGTGTTCCTGCGTCTGAATGGAGTGCGTATTGCTGCCTCGGAAGCCGATACTCTCAGCTTCATTTTACGAAGCATCGAGACGGGTACCTTCACCAAGGACAAACTTGATGCCTGGTTAAGGGCCAATACGGTCGAATCGTGACGTGAGCGAACCAAACATCTTTGTTTTCGGCTGATAGCCAGATGGCTGCTAAACCGGTTGGCAACGGACCCGCATTGCGGCTAATGTCGCGCGCATGTTTCTGCCATTTTTTCTAGAACTCAAAGCCGCAAAAGTTCCGGTCTCGCTGCGCGAATACCTCACCCTGATGGAGGGGCTGGAGGCGGGGCTGTCCCTGTATGATGTCGAGGCGTTCTATTATCTGGCGCGGGCGGCGCTGGTGAAGGACGAGCGTCACATCGACCGCTTCGACCAGGTGTTTTCGCATTATTTCCGCGGGGTCGAGGCAATCAGCGGCGAAGGCGGCGTTGATGCGCAGAACCTGCCCGAGGAATGGCTTCGGCGGATGGCGGAAAAGCATCTGAGCGAAGACGAGAAGAAGTTGATCGAGTCGCTTGGCGGGTTCGACAAGCTGATGGAGACGCTGAAACAACGGCTCGAGGAACAGCAGAAACGGCACCAGGGCGGCTCGAAGTGGATCGGCACCGCCGGGACCTCGCCATTCGGCGCCTATGGCTACAATCCCGAAGGTGTGCGGATCGGGCAGAAGGAAAGCCGGCACCGCCGCGCGGTCAAGGTTTGGGACAAGCGTGAATTCAGGAATCTCGACGACAAGGTCGAGCTCGGCACACGTAACATCAAGGTGGCCTTGCGGCGGCTTCGGCGCTGGGTGCGCGAGGGGGCTGCGGAGGAATTCGATCTTCCCGGCACCATCCAGTCGACGGCCGAACATGGCTGGCTTGATGTGAAGACACGGCCGGAGCGGCGCAACGCGGTCAAGCTGTTGATGTTCTTCGATATCGGCGGCTCGATGGATGACCATATCAAGGTGGTCGAGGAGCTGTTCTCGGCAGCACGCGCCGAATTCCGGCACATGGAATATTTCTATTTCCACAATTGCCTCTACGAGGGGGTCTGGCGTGACAACCGCCGGCGGCGGCAAGAGTTGCTGCCGACGGCGGAAGTGTTGCGCACCTACGGCTCGGATTACCGGGTGATCTTTGTCGGCGACGCTGCCATGAGCCCCTACGAAATCGTCTCCCCCGGCGGATCTGTTGAGCACTGGAACGAGGAACCGGGTCAGGTCTGGCTGACGCGTGTGCTCAACCATTTCCACAAGGTGGCCTGGCTCAACCCGACACCGGAAGCCTATTGGCAGCACACCCATTCCACTGCCCTGATCCGGCAGCTGTTCGGCGACAGGATGTTCCCGATGACGCTGGCCGGGCTGGAAGCGGCAACGCGCCAGCTGACACGCTGACAAAGGCTTGCGCCGCATTCGAAAGCGGGGCATGGCTTGCGTCGGGACGTTCCAATCTAAATGACGGGAGACAGCCAAGATGATCGAGCCATTCGGCCAGACGGCAGCCGGCGAGACCGTGCACCGGGTCACCATCTCCGGCGGCGGCCTGACCGCAAAGATCATGACCTGGGGCGCCACGCTTCAGGATCTCCGGCTTGAGGGGCATGCAGCACCGCTGACGCTCGGGTTTCCGGATTTCGACAGCTATCCCGCGCATTCGCCCTATTTCGGCCAGACCGCGGGCCGGCATGCCAACCGGATTGCCCACGGACGTTTCGTTCTGGATGGAACGACCTACCAACTCGAATGCAACGAGGGCGGTGTGGCCCATCTGCATGGCGGCAGCGCCGGCATTGCCAAACGGCTATGGACGCTGGAAAGCCATGGCAGTGATTTCGCGGTGTTCTCGATTGTCGACCCCGATGGCCAGTCGGGCTATCCCGGCACCGCGAAGATCGAGGCGCGCTACGAGCTGCGTCCCGGTGCCTGCATGGCGATCACCTATACCAGCGTCACCGACCGGCCGACGCTGGCCAATGTTGCCCATCACAGCTATTTCACGCTGGATGATGCTGACGACATCCTCGACCATGAACTGATGATGGCGGCCGATCATTATCTGCCGGTCGACAAAGACCTGATTCCGACGGGTGAAATTCGCGCCGTGGAAGGCACGGATTTCGATTTCCGCGAGTTGCGCCCGATCCGCCGCGAGGGGGCGGGCGGTCAGCAGGTGGCTTATGACCATAATTTCTGCCTGTCGCACGAGCGCGAAGCAGTGCGCACGATTGCCCTGCTCAGGTCGATGCGCTCGGGCCTTGCCATGGAGCTGCGCTCTACCGAGCCGGGGCTGCAGTTCTACACGGGCTTCAAGGTCGCGACGCCGGTTGCCGGCCTGACCGGGAAACCCTATTCGGCCTGCGCCGGGCTGTGTCTCGAAACCCAGAGCTGGCCCGACAGTCCCAACCATGCTGGCTTTGCCGGCGCGGTGCTGCGGCCGGGCGAAAAGCGGGTTCAGCACACCGAACACGTGTTCATCCGGAGCTGAAACGCGCGTGTGAAGACTTGACAGACGCTGTGAAATAGAAGCCCATGACACGGGTCTTATATAAGACCGTTTGACAAGTTCTGGCGGCTGGGCCTGGGGAGGACCATGACCATGACGGTTATTCTGGCGTTGCTCAAGCCGCTGGCGGCTCTCAACACGCTGCTCTTGCGCATGGGGCGGACATTCGCCTGGGTGGCCATGGGCCTGATGGTGCTGATCATCATCCTGCAGGTGTTCTTCCGCTACATTGTCGGCAGTGCGCTTGCCTGGCCGGACGAGGGCGCGCGCTTTCTGATGCTGTGGATGACGGCGTTGATCGCGCCGTCTGCCTATCGCTGGGGCGGTTTCGTCTCGATCGAGATGGTCAAGGACCTGCTGCCGGCGCGGATCGGTGCGTTTCTGGGTCTCTGCCTGCTGGCGGTATCGCTGACCGTGCTGGTTTACGGGTTCCAGCTCGGACTCAATCACGTCAAGTCGGGCTGGTTGTTCAACTCGAGCTCGCTGAAGCTGCCGCTTGAGTTTCTTGGGCTGGGGCTGGTGCGGATCAAGCTGGCCTGGATGTACATGTCGTTGCCGGTCGGGCTGTTGCTGATGTGCCTTGTCAATGTCGAGCTGTGCCTCAAGGCCTGTGCCCATATCATCGATCCGGAGGCAGACCTGCCCGATGATCATGACCGCATGATCGTGGCGGTGGAATAGGCCATGCTGTTCTTCTTCCTGCCGCTGTTCCTGATCTTCCTGATGATCGGCCTGCCGGTGTTCTTCGGCATGCTGGCCGCGCCCGGTTTCCTGCTCTGGCTCAATGGCCAGGAGCGCGATCTGGCGCTGCTTTACCGCAATGTCTACACCGGCATGGATTCGTTCCCCTTGATGGCGATCCCGTTCTTCATGTTGGCGGGCGAGCTCATGAACCGCGGCGGCATCACCATGCGGATCGTCGAATTCAGCCAGGCGATAATCGGGCACCTCAAGGGCGGCCTGGCGCATGTGAATATCCTCTCCTCGATGCTGTTTGCCGGCCTGTCCGGTTCGGCTGTCGCGGATGTCTCTGCGCTCGGATCAATGCTGATTCCGGCGATGGAAAAGAACGGTTACAGCCGCAAGTTTGCGGCCGCGGTGACGGCGGCATCCTCGGTAATCGGGCCGATCATCCCTCCTTCGGGGATCATGATCATCTATGCCTATGTGATGGGGGAATCCGTTGCGGCGCTGTTCCTCGCCGGCATCGTGCCTGGCGTTCTGGTCGGCGTCGGCCTGATGAGTGTCGTCGGCTTTCTTGCCAGGCGGCACGGCTTTCCCGTTGCCGCGCGCAAGGCGACCTGGCCCGAACGCGGTCAGGCGAGCCTGAAAGCCTTCTTTCCGCTGCTGACGCCGGTGATCATTCTGGGCGGTATCCTGGGCGGGGTGTTCACGCCGACGGAAGCCTCCGCGGTGGCAGCGGTCTATGCCTTGATCGTGGCGATGTTCATCCTCAAGACCATGGGATGGGCGGATCTTCCGAAGGTGCTGACCAAGGCCGCGATGACCACGTCGGTGGTGCTGCTTCTGGTGGGGGCTGCGATGGCGTTCAAGACCGTGGTCAGCCTGTCGCACACGCCGGAGATCCTCGCCAATTTCATTCTCGGCCTGTCGGACAATCCCTATATCCTGCTGTTTCTGATCAATGTGCTCTTGTTCATCGTCGGGATGTTTCTTGATGCCGGGCCGGCGATCATCATCCTGGGTCCGATCCTGGGGCCGATCTTTACCGATCTCGGGGTTCACCCGGTGCATTTCGCCATCATCATGAGCGTCAACCTGACAGTCGGACTGGCGACGCCGCCGATGGGGCTGGTGCTGTTTGTCACCTCCAGCGTGTCGGGTGAACGGGTGGAAACCATTGCCAAGGCAATTCTGCCGTTCCTGCTGGTGGAAGTGGTGGTGATCTTCCTGATCACCTTCATCCCGCAGATCTCGCTGTTCGTGCCGCAATTGTTCGGCTTTGCCCGGTGAGTGTCATGCGGGCGACATCGAAGGTCGAGCAAGACGTGCGGTTGACAAGACCAGGCGCGTCATCAATCTTGTGTCTTATATAAGACAAGAACACAAACAGGTCTCAACGGGAGGGTTATCGATGATCTTGAAACAGGCAATGAAAACACTGACGGCGGCTGCACTGGGCCTGACGGTTCTGGCGGGCGGCATGATATCGGCTGCACAGGCGGCCGACATCAAGCTGCGGGCGACGGCAAACTCGAATGAAAACGATGAGGACTATGATGGTCTCGTGGTGTTCAAGGATTATGTCGAGAAGGCCTCGAACGGTGCCATCGAAGTGGAACTGTTCATCGGAACACAGCTCTGCTCGACCGGGGCCGAATGCCTGCAGGGCATCGCTGACGGTTCGATCGACATCTACATCTCCACCTCCGGCGGCGCGTCGGGGATCTTCCCTTACGTGCAGGTGCTGGATCTGCCCTACCTGCTGCGTGATGACCGTATTGCCGAAGCCGTGCTGACCGAAGGCACCTTCACTCGGGCGTTGCGCGAGCAGATGCTGGCCGATTCCGGCGACATGATCCGGCTGATGACAATCGGCAACACCGGTGGCTGGCGCAATTTTGCCAACACCAAGCGCGAAATCCGCTCGCCGGCCGATATGGAGGGGCTGAAGATCCGCACCGTAGTGGCCGACCTGCCGCAGGAACTGGTGCGCTCGATGGGCGCTTCGCCGACCCCGATCCCGTGGCCGGAACTGTTCACCTCGTTCCAGACCGGCGTGGTTGAAGGCACCCAGAACGGCATCACCGACATCATGGGCATGAAGTTCCCCGATGCCGGCTTGAAGTATCTCACGCTTGACGGTCACTCCTACATGGGCGCGCTGTGGTACATGAACAATGACCGCTTCATGGGGCTGGACGAGAACCTGCGCCGGGTCGTGGTCGATGGTTTTGCCGCGCTGCAGCAGGCGACATTCGCCTCGCCCAAGCGCAAGTCGATCGAGGCCTACAAGGCCTTCACCGAGGACGGCGGTTCGGTCTACGTGCCGACGATGGAAGAAAAAGCCCAGTTCAAGGAAGCGGCAACGCCGGTCTTCGAATGGTTCAAGACCAATGTCCAGGGCGGCGCAACCTTCTATGATTTGCTGGTCGCCGAAGCCGCAAAGGCTTCCGAGATGATCGACAGCGGTGCGATGAAGGACATGCAGTAAGGCTGTCGGCCTAGGATGAAATGCAAGCCGCCCGGTTCACGCCGGGCGGTTTTTCGTTGCGAGACCAATCAGCGGAACGGGTACATCCAGGGCCGGTAATCATTGATCAGCACCTCGGCGCGGCGGATCTGGTCAGGCGTCATTTTCTTCGCCACCTCCTCGATCGAAATGGCCGCATCCGGATCGCCGCCGATGGCCGAAAGGCCGTACCAGAGATAGGCGCGGACCAGATCGACCGCGGTGCCGCGGCCGACCTCGAAGTACCAGCCGACGCCCGATTGCGCGCCGGGGTGACCTTTCATCGACGCGCGCAGATACCATTCAAAGGCACGTTCATCGTCGCGCTCGACGCCCAGGCCCATGGCATACATGACGCCGATCAACTCCTCCGCATCGGCATTGCCGGAACGGGCGGCGGGCAGGAACTCGGCCATGGCTTCCTCGAACCTGTGGCTTTCCATCAGCGTGCGGCCCTTTTCGATCTCGGCCTGTGCCGGGACGGCGATGGCCAACACTACGGCAAGAGCGATGAGGCCGTGTTTGGCGTTTGCAAGCGGAAGGTTCATTTGCCATTCTTTCGATCTGGATTCCCGATGCCGACAATAGGGGTGGCGCATCAGGGGTGGCAAGATGATGAGCCGACGGTGGGTTGGCGGTCCAGGGAGGAGCGGGAGATGAGCGGAAGGGGAGTGCCTGCTTGGCGAAGCGATGTGCAGCGCCACCTTGCTGCTGGCCGCACCCTGCTTGCTGCTGCCCTGCTTGGCCTGGTGGGCCTTGTCACGCCCGCCGAGGCCGCCGGTGTCACCCCGCTGCCCGAACCGCTACCTGAACCGCTGCGCGAGGCGGATTTTCACGCGTATGATTCCAGGCTCGCCGAGATCGGGCGGCTGCTGTTTTACGATCCGATCCTGTCGGGCAACCGCAACATCTCCTGCGGCACCTGCCACCACCACGACCTGGCGTCCGGTGATGGGCTGGCGCTGGGTGTCGGCGAAGGTGGCATGGGCCTGGGGCTCAAGCGGACGACCGGCGAAGGTGCGGACAGGATCGAGAAGCGGGTGCCGCGTAACGCATCGGCGCTGTTCAATCTCGGCGCGCGCGAGATCCGGGTGCTGTTTCATGACGGGCGGCTGAGCATTGACGACATTTTCGGCAATCGCTTCAACTCGCCGGCGGAGGAATATCTGCCGGAAGGCCTGAAGGGCATACTGGCCGCGCAGGCGCTGTTTCCGCTGACCTCGGAAACCGAGATGGCCGGCAACCCGGAGGAAAACAAGATCGCCGGGGCGGCCTATGACCGGATCGATAATGTCTGGCCTCTGCTGGTCGAGCGGGTGCGCGGCATTGCAGACTACGTCGATATGTTCCGCCAGGCGGATCCCGAAATCGGCGGGCCGGGAGACCTGAGCATCGTCCATATCGCCAATGCGCTGGGTGATTTCATCAATTCCGAATGGCGCAGCACGGACAGTGCTTTCGACCACTACCTTGCGGGCGATGCGGCCGCGCTTGGTCCGCAGGCACGGGCCGGGATGGAGCTGTTTTACGGCAAGGCGCAATGCGCGCGCTGTCATTCGGGCACGCTGATGTCGGACCAGGAATTTCATGCGCTGGCGCTGCCGCATTTCGGTCCGGGCCGGACGCGGCGGTTTGATCCCTATGTCCGTGATGTCGGGCGGATGGCGGAATCGGACCGGCTGGAAGACGCCTACAGTTTCCGCACGCCGATGCTGCGCAATGTGGCTTTGACCGGTCCGTGGGGCCACAACGGGGCCTATGCAAGCCTGGAAGGGATTGTGCGGCATCATCTTGATCCGGTGGCGGCACTGGATGACTGGACGCCGGAGATGGTGCAATTGCCGCCTGACGAGCGCTTCGCACGGGTTGATTTCATCTCGTTCGAGGACAGACGCGAGCGGGCGCGGCTGCGGGCGCGCGTCGATATCGAAAAGGTGTCGCTTTCGGACCGCGAGGTCTCGGACCTCATTGCCTTTCTCGAGGCGTTGACGGGCGAGGCCAAGGGCCGGCTAGGACGGCCTGAACGGGTGCCGAGCGGCTTGCCAGTGGACTGAGATCGAGCCCGCCATATTCACCGGTGCATGGAAGCGGAATAGATCTTGTGTCTTATATAAGACTTGGTAGAGTCGCGGAACGGAGAGTGTTCTCCGCGATGTGAATGCGCCAGGGATATTAGCTTGCAATGACAAAGATCGTGACCACCGGGGTCGCCGTGATGGATTTCGTTTTTCATCTCGACGAGATGCCGCGGTTGGCAGAAAAATACCGGGCCAAGGGCGCCGAGATCACCGGTGGCGGCGGCGCAGCCAATGCGGCGGCGGCAATTGCCCGGCTTGGCGGCCATGCGATGCTGGCGAGCCGGCTCGGCTCGGACCAGGTGGCGGACATGATTGCAGCCGGGCTTGAAGCCGACGGCGTCGACTGCACCATGCTGAAGCGGTTCGAGGGACGGCGATCGTCGTTTTCATCGGTGTTCATCGATCAGGCGGGGGAACGCCAGATCGTCAATTTCCGCGATCCCCAGCTGCCGATGGACGCAGGCTGGCTGCTGGCCGCACTTCCGGATGATTTCGATGCGGCGCTGGCGGATACACGATGGCCGGACGGGGCCGAGGTGCTGATGCGGACAGCGCGCGAGCGTGGCGTGCCCGGCGTGCTGGATGGCGAAGCGCCGATCCGCGAGGCGGGAGCGGCGCTGCATCTTGCAAGTCATGTCGCGTTTTCAGCGCAAGGGCTGCGTGACTGGGCGGAGCATGACGACCTCGACAAGGCGCTCGCCGATGTCGCGGCGGAGACCGGTGCGTTTGTGTGCGTGACCGATGGTGCCAAGGGTGTGTCCTGGCGGCACGGCACAGCGTCGGGCTTTGAGCCTGCCTTTATGATCACGCCGGTGGATACGCTGGGTGCGGGCGATGTGTGGCATGGGGCTTTCGCCTTGCTGCTGGGCGAGGGTGCTTCGCCGCCTGAGGCGATCCGCTTTGCCAGTGCGGTGGCTGCGGTCAAGTGCACCCGGCTCAATGGCCGGGCCGGATATCCAACCCGGGCTGAAACGGAGATGTTCATGAAAGAGGCGCAACCATGCAGCTGAGTGCGGGAAAACTATGGGGCATGCGCCGCATGGCCGATGACAATGGGCTGTTCAAGATGACGGCTGTGGACCAGCGGCCGCCGATCAAGGGGCCGATTGCCAAGCATCATGGGGTTGCCGAAGCGCCGTGGCAGGAAGTGGCCGACTTCAAGACGCTGTTGATCGAGACGTTGCAGGGGCAATCCTCGGCGATGCTGCTCGATCCGCATTTCGCCATTCCGCGCGGGATCGGCAAATTGTCACCGGCCAAGGGGCTGATCGTGACGCTGGAGGATTCGGTGTTCGAGGAAACACCGGACGGGCGGCTCTCACGCGAGATCAATGACTGGTCGGTGGCCAAGATCAAGCGCATGGGAGGTGACGCGGTCAAGGTGCTGGCCTGGTACCGGCCCGATGCGCCCGAACACAACCGCCAGAAGCAGAAGGATTTCACCAAGCGGATCGGCGAGGCCTGCGCGCGGCATGACATTCCGTTCCTGTTCGAGTTGCTGGTCTATCCGCTCAAGAGCGACGCGCACCAGACCACGGACTACGTCGAGATGACCGGCAAGCGTACCGATCACGTGTTGCAATCGGTCGCGGATTTCGCCGCGCCGGAGTTCGGGATCGACGTGTTCAAGCTGGAAAGCCCGGTTGCGGCCAAGGATGTTCCCAAAGGGAAGGACGCACAAGTTCAGGCGGCCTTTGATGAAATGGGACGGCTTGCCGGCCGGCCCTGGGTGATGCTGTCAGCCGGTGCCGGCAAGGCCGAGTTCCGCAATATTCTCAATCATGCCTACCGGGCGGGCGCATCTGGCTATCTGGCGGGGCGGGCGATCTGGCTCGAACCGTTCGGGCTTTACCCGGATTGGAGCGGGATGCGCAAAGGGCTGGAAACCGGGTCGGTAGATTACATGCGCGATCTCAACGCGCTGACCGACCAGGCGGCAACGCCCTGGGACAGGCATGCGGTGTTCGGGCCGGATGGAGCACGGTTCGCGCCGGCGGACCAGAGTTTCCGGCACAGCTATGGCGATTTCGGCTGATGCCGGCGTCTGGCTCAGTCGAGCAGCAAGCGGTTGACGACGCGCGGCGTGTCTCCGGGATTGAGGCCCGGGGCAATGATCACGGCTTCGCCCTCCCGCGGCACGGTGCCGGAGATGGCCGTGATCAGCACGGGATGGGTGACCATCAGCTGGTTGCCGGCGCCATAGAATTCCTCGACGGCGAGGATCAGTTCGGGCGGAATGATATTCGGGTCGGCGCCGTCGACGATCGAGTTGAGGAATGGGGTCGTCTCGACATTGGAGCTGCCAAAGGCCAGTTGTGCGGTCTGCAGCGCGCGGCAGAATTCGCCGGAATAGATTGCACTGATCGACACCGCGCGGGCGGCAAACCGCATGCCGATGCGTCGGGCTTCCTGAATGCCTCGGTCGGTCAGGCTCTTGCGGCTCTCGCAGTCGCCGAGATCGGGTCTGAGCGGTTCTCCGCCCGGGGTGCGGGCATAGCCGAGCAGAATGGTGTATCCGCCCTGCGCCAGACGGGCCCAGGCAGCCTCGGTGGCAGCACTTTGTGTGACAGGGGCAATGGCAAACAGCGCCACCGCGAGGATGAGGGCCGCTGGCCAACGTCGCAGGTTCAGGTTCATGACTGCAATCTAGTGTTTTTACCCGGTGATGTAAGGGGGCATGTCGATGTCCGGTGAAACTCTGACCCTGGGCGTTCTGCCGTTGGGCCGGCCAACCTTCGATGTGGCGTTCGCCGAAGAGATGCTGGCCGGCATGATGGCCGATCTCGAGGCCACCGGTCACCGTCTGGTGGGGCCCGGGAAGCTGTTGATGGAGCCGGCCTCGACCGAGGCCGCGATGGCCGACATCAAGGCCAAAAATCCGGACCGCATCGTCATCCTGCAGGTGACGTTCACCGACGCTGCGATGACCTGCCGGATCGCGGACGCGTTTGCTCAGCCGCTGTCGATCTGGGCGGTTCCGGAGCCGCGACTCGGCGGGCGGCTGCGGCTCAATGCCTTCTGCGGCCTCAATCTGGCGTCGCACGCGCTGGGGCTGCGCAAACGGTTTTTTTCCTGGCGTTACGGGGCGCCCCATACTCCGGGTATCGAGGCGCTGCTCACTGACACGCCAACGGTGTCTCCGCTGATTGCAGAGGTTTCGCAGGCCGATCCTGCAGCCGGTGCAGCCTTGCTGGCCGGGCTTGCTGGCAAGAGCATTGCGCGAATCGGCGAGTACCCCGAGGGCTTTGACACCTGCGCCTATGACAGCGACGAACTGGCTAAACTGACCGGCATGAAGGTGTCCGGCTTCGAACTGCCGGAGCTGTTTGCGCGGGCGCGGTCGGCTCCCGAGGGTGCTGCCCGCGCGCTGAAAGCGGAGGTTGGCGACCATCTTTCGGGTATGGACGAGGTTGATCAGGTGGAGCTCGACCGTTCGTTGCGGCTCAAGCTGGCACTTGACGGGATGAAGGCCGACGGCGGCTTCGACGCCTTCGCCATCCGTTGCTGGCCGGAAACATTCACCGAGTATGGCGGCGCTGTCTGTGGTCCGGCCTCGATGATGGGCGAGGGCCGGGTGCCCTGCGCCTGCGAGGCCGATGTCTATGGTGCGGCGACGCAATTGCTGTTGCAGGCGGCGAGCGATCAGCCGGTGTTCCTGGTCGATCTGGTGGACCTGGATGCGAGCGATGACACCGGCGTGGTGTGGCATTGCGGCCAGGCCCCGATATCGATGGCGGATCCGGAGGTGGTGGCGCGGGCGACGATCCACACCAACCGCAAGATGCCGCTCCTGTTCGAGTTTCCGCTGAAACCCGGGCCAGTGACCTTCGTGCGGTTGAGCCAGGCGCGTGGGCAGCAGAGCCTGATCATTGCGCGGGGCGAGATGCTCAAGCGCGAGATGGCGTTTACCGGCACCTCCGGCGTGGTGAAGTTCGAGCGCCCGGCACAGGAGATGCTTGCGCGGGTGATCGACAGCGGGCTCGAGCATCACATGGCGCTGGCCTATGGCGATCATGTCGCGGCGCTCGAGAGTTTCGCTGCTGCCGCCGGGCTGCCGATTATTCATCTCTAGAAATTTTCCCAGCATCAGGGCCTGGCCATGACAGAACTCAGATACGGTATCATCGGCTCGGGCATGATGGGGCAGGAGCATATCAGGACACTCGGGCTGCTCGAGGGAGCTCGGGTGACGGCGGTCTGCGATCCGGACGAGGGCATGCGTGCGAGTGCCGCATTCATGACCGGTGCGGACTGTGCCCAGTTTGGCGATCATGCCGGACTGCTGAACTCCGGACTCTGTGACGCGCTGGTAATTGCCGCGCCGAACCATCTGCACCACGGGATCCTGAAGGATGTGCTGCCGGCGGATCTGCCGATGCTGGTGGAGAAGCCGCTGTGCACGACGCTGGCCGATTGCGAGGACATCCTGGCGCGCGCCGTCGGGCGAATATCGCAGGTCTGGGTGGCGATGGAATACCGCTACATGCCGCCGGTGGAACGGTTGCTTGAGGCCGTGCGTAAAGGTGAAACCGGAACGCCGCGAATGATCTCGATCCGCGAGCACCGGTTCCCGTTCCTCGCCAAGGTTGGCGACTGGAACCGCTTCGCAGCCAAGACCGGCGGCACGCTGGTGGAAAAATGCTGCCATTTCTTCGATCTGATGCGGCTGATTGCCGAAGCCGAGCCGGTCCGGGTCTATGCCTCGGGCGGGGCTGACGTGAACTTTCTCGACGAGGACTATGAGGGGCAGCGTCCCGATATCCTCGACAATGCCTTCGTGGTGGTCGATTTCGCCAATGGCGTGCGCGCCATGCTGGATCTGTGCATGTTTGCCGAAGGCTCAGGCTGGCAGGAGGCTATTGCCGTTACCGGCGATGTTGCCAAGGCGGAGGCCTTCGTGCCGGGGCCGTCGCGGTTTTCCGCTGACGGCAAGGAGCGGCATTCGGAGTTCGTGCTGTCGCTGCGCGCCAGCAAGCTCGAACAACGCGAGATCGTCGATGTCGATGCCGCGATCCTGGCGGTGGGTGATCACCACGGATCGACCTATTTCCAGCACCAGAAGTTTCTCCAAATGATCCGCAGCAATGGTGTGCCTGAAGTCTCTCTCGAGGACGGCATGAAAGCTGTGCGGATCGGGCTGGCGGCGGAGCAGTCAGCCAAGACCGGTGCTGCAGTTCGTCTGTGAGGCTTATCTCAGATTGACCGAATAATGGATGTCGCGGCTGATGCAGCGCGACCAGCGCAGCTCGACCGGGCGGTTCTCCAGATCGCGGGCGACGCGGCTGATCAGCAGCAGCGGCTCTCCCTGCTCGCACCCGAGCTTGGCGGCATCGCGGGCACTGGCGGCAATCGCCTTGAGCCGCTCCTCGGCGCTGCCGATGGTGATGCCCCAGCGCTCGGAATAGAGCCTGTAGACATTGTTCGGGATGATCGTCAGGTGGTCAAAATCGGGAAAGCGGTTTGACGGCAGGGTGAGGGTTTCGACCAGGATAGGCTCTCCGGACAGCGAGCGGATGCGCTCTATGCGGATGACTTCATCGGTGTCGTTGAGACCGAGCTCCTGTTTTTCCGTTTTCGTCGGGGTGGCGGTGCTGGTGCTCAGGACCTTTGAATCGGGAAAGCTGGGGCTGCCTTCATCGGGGGAGAGACGGAAGAACTGGAACAGGATCCGGCTTTCCTCCGGCTCGGCGACATAGGTGCCGCGGCCCTGGCGGCGCAGGAGCAGATTGTCCGCCGTCATCGAATCCAGCGCCTTGCGAACCGTGCCCTGGCTGACATTGAGCTGGCGCGCCAGTTCCATCTCGCTGGGCAGCAGCATGCCGGGCAGCCAGGCCCCGTCGACCAGTCGCCGCATCAGCTGTTCGCGGACCTGGGCATAGAGCGGCTTGAAGCCGATCGCATCGCCTGCCGTTGTTTCTGCGCCGTCCGACATCTGATTCTTCTTTTCCATGCTCTGCCCCGGTTGACTTTTCGTCCATACCATATCTTATGTCTTATATAAGACTCGTGTGGCGAATGCCATCAGAATACACCTTATCCACATTGGAGGACAAACGTGACCACACCTCATTTGCTAGTCCATGACCACGCTGACAATGTCGGCGTCGTCGTTGTCGAGGGCCTGAAGGCTGGAACCACGATGCTCTGTGTCGTCACGCATGACAATTCGAGTTTCGAGCTGGCCTCGAAAGCGGATGTGCCGATTGGCCACAAGATCGCGCTCAAGGACATCAAGTCCGGCGACACTGCGATCAAGTATGGCGAGGACATCGGCAAGTTTGTCGCCGATGTGGAAAAGGGCGCCCACGTCCACACACACAATCTGAAAACCAAGCGCTGGTAGGAGCCCTGATCATGGCATCGAAATATTCAAACATGACGTTTCAAGGCTACCGGCGCGAGAACGGCCGGGTCGGCGTCCGCAACCATGTGGTCATCCTGCCGGTTGACGACATCTCCAATGCGGCCTGCGAGGCCGTGGCCAACAACATCAAGGGTACACTGGCAATCCCGCATGCCTATGGCCGGCTGCAGTTCGGCGAAGACCTTGATGTCCACTTCCGCACCATGATCGGCACGGGATCGAACCCGAATGTTGCGGCCGTAGTGGTGATCGGCATCGAACCGGGCTGGACGAAGAAGATCGTCGACGGCATCGCCGCCACAGGCAAGCCTGTGACCGGTCTCTCGATCGAGCAGAATGGCGATCTCAAGACCATCATGGACGCTTCGCGGGTGGCGAAGGAATATGTGCACTTTGCTTCCGAGTTGCAGCGTGAGGAATGCTCGATCTCGGAATTGTGGGTTTCGACCAAATGCGGCGAGAGCGACACCACGACCGGCCTGAGTTCGTGCCCGACGGTCGGCAATATGTATGACAAGCTGCTGCCCGAAGGGATTACCGGCTTCTTCGGCGAAACATCGGAGATTACCGGGGCAGAGCACATCTGCAAGACGCGCGCGATCAACGAGGAAGTCGGCGATCGCTGGTACAAGATGTGGGAAGCCTATCAGAACGACGTCATCTTCGCCCACCAGACGGATGACCTTTCCGACAGCCAGCCCACCAAGGGCAATATCGAGGGTGGCCTGACCACCATTGAGGAAAAGGCACTGGGCAATCTCGAGAAGATCGGCCGCACCTCGCAGTTCATCGACATCCTGGAGCCAGCCGAGGCGCCGCAATCCGGTAACGGTCTCTATTTCATGGACTCGTCTTCGGCAGCCGCTGAATGCGTCACCCTGATGGCGGCCGGTGGCGCGGTGATCCACACATTCCCGACCGGGCAGGGCAATGTGGTTGGCAACCCGATTGTGCCGGTGATCAAGATTTCGGGCAATCCGCGCACCCTGCGCACCATGAGCGAACATATCGACGTGGACGTGACCGGCGTGCTGACGCGTGAAATGACGATAGCCGAAGCCGGCGATTCGCTGATCGAAATGATCGTGCGTACTTCGAACGGCCGGGCCACGGCTGCAGAAGCCCTTGGGCACCGCGAATTCTCCATGACAAAGCTCTATCGTTCCGCTTAACTCGGCGAAACAATCGAGGTTCAGCATGGCAGATATCGTCATTACCGAATTCATGGACGAGGCGGCGGTTGGCCGCCTCGTCCATGCGCATGACACGGTCTATGATCCGAAGCTGGTCGACGATCCGGCGGCATTGCATGAGCATCTTGCGTCGGCGCGGGCGCTGATCGTGCGCAACCGGACCCAGGTGCGCGAGACGCTTCTGGGCATGGGGCCGAAACTGCGCGTGGTCGGGCGGCTTGGTGTCGGGCTCGACAATATCGATGTCGCGGCGTGCAAGGCGCGCTCGGTCAAGGTGATTCCCGCGACTGGGGCCAATGATCTTTCGGTGGCCGAATATGTGATCACCTCAGCGCTGATGCTGTTGCGCGGCGCGTTCCTGCGCTCGGCAGACGTGGCTGCGGGCGACTGGCCGCGGCAATCGATGATGGGCCGCGAACTTGCCGGCAAGACCATCGGCCTTGTCGGCTATGGCTCGATTGCCCGTGAGGTTGCCTGGCGGGCGCACATGATGGGCATGCAGATCGTGGCCTATGATCCCTACCTGATGGCGGACCACCCGGGCTGGCAGATTGCCCGCAACGTGTCGCTGGATGCGGTGCTGGAACTTTCCGACGTCGTGTCCTTGCACACGCCACTAACCGATGCGACCCGGAACATGATCAATACGGAAGCGCTGTCCGGGATGAAACCGGATGCGGTCCTGATCAACGCGGCGCGCGGCGGTATCGTCGATGAGGCAGCTCTTGCCGAGGCTCTGAAGGCCGGCAGGCTTGGCGGGGCCGCACTTGATGTGTTTGAGACCGAACCGCTGACCGCCGAGTCGGGCGCGAAATTCAAGGGGCTGGGCAATCTTGTGCTGACGCCGCATATCGCCGGGGTTACGGACGAATCGAACGAACGGGTCAGCCATCTGATTGCTGACAAGGTGCTTGAAGTGCTGGGGAGCAAGGCGTGAGCGACATGCTGACAATGACGCCGGAAGCGATCACCGGGCTGATAACCGGGGCGCTGACCCGGAGCCGGACATCGGAAGCCAATGCCGCATCGGTGGCGCGTGCACTGCTGGCAGCCGAACTTGCCGGGCAGAACGGCCATGGCCTGCGGCGGGTGGCAGCCTATTCGGCCCAGGCGCTGGCCGGAAAGGTGGATGGCTTCGCGGTGCCGTCATCCGAACAGACACGGCCCGGCGCACTGGCAATCGATGCCGGCAACGGCTTTGCCTATCCGGCGATGGACCTGGCGCTCGACTGGCTGCCTGGGGCGGCAAAGACGAAAGGCATTGCCATTGCCGGCATTCGCCGTTCGCATCATTGCGGGGTTGCCGGTGTGATTGTCGAGGCGCTGGCCGAACGTGGCGTGGCCGCGCTGATGGTGGCCAATGCGCCGGCGGCGATGGCGCCCTGGGGTGGGAACCGACCGCTGTTCGGCACCGACCCGATCGCCTTTGCCGCGCCGGTTTCCAATGGTGCGCCGGTGGTGGTGGACATTTCGCTCTCCAAGGTGGCGCGTGGAAAGATCATGGCTGCCTCGCAGAAGGGCGATCCGATCCCGGAAGGCTGGGCGCTCGATCCGGATGGCCAGCCGACGACGGATGCCAAGGCGGCGATGGCCGGCACGATGATCCCGCTCGGGGATGCCAAGGGCACGGCGCTGGCCCTGATGGTGGAGCTGCTCTGCGCCGGGTTGACCGGCGCGAACTACGCCTGGCAGGCGACCTCATTCTTCGATGACAAGGGCGATCCGCCGGGCACCGGACAGGCAATCATCGCCATTGATCCGGATGCGTTCGGAGCGGGGGGCGAAGAGCGCATGGCGCTGATGGCCGAGATGGTTGCAGGCACGGAAGGCGCGCGTGTGCCCGGACGGCGGCGGCAGCAGATCCGCACCGAGTATCTCGCAAACGGCATCCCGGTGGATGCGGAGCTGGAAGCTGCCATACGCGCGATCGGCGCCTGAGCCCGGTTACCTGCTGCCTGTGACCGGCACGCCGCGCCGGCGTCAGTAAAGCAGTCTGACGGCGACGAGGGTGATGGCCGGGAACATGGTCAGGATGGCGACCCGGATGATGTCGGTCATGACGAAGGGGAATACGCCGCGGTAGGTGGCCGAGAGCGGTGTGTCCTTGGCCATCGAATTGATGACGAAGAGGTTCATCCCCACCGGTGGTGTTATCAGCCCGACCTCGACCACGATCAGCACGATAATGCCGAACCAGAGGGCGAATTCTTCAGGCGTCAGGCCGAAATCGAGCGCCGACATGATCGGGAAGAAGATCGGCACGGTGAGCAGGATCATCGACAGCGAATCCATGATGCAGCCGAAGATGAGATAGAGCAGCAGCACGGCGACCATTACCAGCCACGGGTTGAAGCCTTGGCTGCCGACATAGGCGGCGGCGGTCTGCGGCAGCTGGCTGAGCGCCAGGAAGGCGTTGTAGACGCCCGCGCCGAAGACGATGAGAAAGATCATGCCTGTGGCGCTGGCGGTGGCCAGAATCGAGGTTTTCAGCGTCGCCTTGTTCAGACCGCCATTGACGAGCGCGATCAGCCCGGTGCCGAAGGCACCGATGGCCGCTGCCTCGGTCGGGGTGAAGATGCCGCCGTAGATGCCGCCGACGACGGCGATGAAGACGAGCAGCACCGGCCAGACGTCGATCAGACTGCGGAAGCGCTCGGAATAGGGCGCGCGCTCGCGCTGACCGGCAGAACCGGGCTTGAGCCTGACATAGATTGCAATGGCGATCATGTAGCCGATCGCCGCCAGGATGCCCGGAATGAAGGCCGCAACGAAGAGCTTGGCGATGTTCTGCTCGGTCAGGATGGCGTAGATGACGAGAATCACCGACGGCGGGATGAGAATGCCCAAGGTGCCGCCGGCTGCCAGCGCACCGGTGGCAAGCTCGCCGGAATAGCCGTAGCGCTTGAGTTCGGGCAGGGCGACCTGGCCCATGGTGGCAGCCGTTGCAAGCGACGAACCGCAGATCGCGCCAAAGCCGGCACAGGCGCCGACGGCGGCCATGGCAACGCCGCCCTTCTTGTGGCCCATCCAGGTCTCGGCTGCCTTGAACAGGGCCTGGGACATGCCGCCGAGGGTGGCGAACTGGCCCATCAGCAGGAACAGAGGGATAATGGAGAGCGAATAGCTCGAGAATGTGCCCCAGGTCAGGTTCTTGAGCTGGGCGAAGATCATCAGAAACGAGCCGTTGATGAAATAGCTGCCACCGATGCCGGCGAGCAGCATGGCAAGGCCGATCGGCACCCGCAGGAAAATCATCAGCAGGAGAACGGGAAAGGAGAGAAGCGCGATGTCGATATTGCTCAATGTACCGTCTCTCCATGGGGCTGGTTCTGGCCGCTCATCAGTGCCCGGGCGCTCAGGATCACGCACCAGATGCTGATCAGCACAAATCCGATTGCCCCGACCAGTCCGGAGGCATAGGCCCACCAGATCGGATATTGAATGATGAAAGTGGTTTCGCCATAAGCAAATTTGTCGAGTGTGCCGCCCCAGTGTTTCCAGGTCAGAAGCACGGCAATGGCCAGCATCAGAAGATCGGAGACCATGTCGATCACACGGTTGGCGGTGTCGCCCAGATGCATGGTCAGGATTTCCACCGAGGCATGCTGGCGGTTGATCTGAACCCAGGGCAGAAACGCAAAGACTGCAAAGCCGGTCCCGAGTTCGACGAGTTCGAAGTCACCGCGGATCGGTCCAAGCCCGGCCCAGAGCAGGGCGCGTCCGGAGACCGAGGTTACGGTCGCCAGGATGACCACAATCAATGCCAACCCGCCAAGAATGGCCAGTAAGGCTGCGAGGGACCGCATCAAGCGGTCAATCCGGTCAAACATCTGAAATCTCCGGGTGTGGCCACGAAGGCGGTTTGCTGCGGATCTCTTTGGCCATCTTCTTCAACCAGCCGATCCGGTCCGCCGACCCGTTGTCATCTCGGACCAATAATATCCCGGCGGGAAAGGCTCTTGCAGCCAGGCCCGCCGGGGTTTTCAATCCGACCGCGTCAGTTGGAGTTCTTCGCGATCAGTTCCTGGGCCTTTTCGTACAGCGCTTCGCCGTCGATGCCCTTGGCGTCCATTTCCTCGAACCAGTTGTCGAGCACGACCTCGGCAGCCGACTTCCAGCGCGCCACTTCTGCTTCGTCCAGCACGACAATCTCGTTGTCGGTGGCCTCGGCAACGCCGCGCGCGCCGGCATCGTAGCCTGCCATGGTCTTGCCGGCATAGGCGGAGAAGTCTGCGCCGGTGTTGTCGTCGAGGATCTTCTTGAGATCGTCAGGCATGCTGTCGTACTTGGCCTGGTTCATCGCCAGCACGAAGGCCGCGGTGTAGAGCGCGGTGTCGCCGGAGAACTCGGTGTGCGTGTCCACGAGTTCGGCAACCTTCAGGGCCGGGGTGACTTCCCACGGAATGACCGTGCCGTCGATCACGCCCTTGGAAAGCGCTTCGGGGATGGCAGGCACAGGCATGCCGACAGGTTCGGCGCCGAGCTCGGCAAGCAGGCCGTTAATGACGCGGGTCGGTCCGCGCATCTTCTTGCCCTGCATGTCTTCGAGCTTGCGGATGCCTTCGCCCTTGGAGTGGATGACGCCTGGACCGTGAACCCAGGTGGCAAGGATCTTGACGCCCTTGAACTCGGTTTCTTCCATGTCGGACTTGAACAGTTCCCAGTAGGCACGGGAGGTGGCTTCCGGGTTGGTCATGGTGAAGGGAAGCTCAAACACTTCGACACTCGGGAAACGGCCCGGGGTGTAGCCCGGCAGGGTCCAGACGATGTCGACGACGCCGTCGCGGGCCTGGTCCATCAGCTGTGGCGGGGTGCCGCCAAGCGACATTGCCGAGAAGACTTCGACCTTGATACGGCCGCCCGATTCGGTGCCGATCTTTTCAGCCCAGGGAATCAGAATGCCGGCAGGCACGTTGGCCTGCGCGGGCAGGAACTGGTGCATGCGCAGGGTGACTTCCTGCGCGGCAGCGCCGATCGACGATGCGCCCATGGCGGACAGGGCGAGTGCTGCAACAGCAGCGGATTTCAGGAAATTGCGTTTCTTCATAGTATCCTCCCAGATTGATCTTGCCGGTCATTATCACGGCTCCCCCGAAAAATAGGGGCATTTTTTGTAACTGCATAGCGTTCGACGCATCTCTTTCACATGGCCGTGCTGCGCAAAGTGTATGCCATTTCCAACCAGCATCGGAAAGCTTGTGACGGAATGGCGGTCTTAGTCTTTTGGATAGTCTCCCCCAAAGCTTCGGGTCGAGATTAACCGACCGTCCGGTCAGTTTGTAATTCGCAACACCGCCGTCGGCAACCAATTTCTGCTGGCAAACAACCTGCGGGCCGCTGGTTTGGAGGGTTTGGCAGCAATATTCGCCCAAAATGGCGCCGGCTGCGCCTGATCGTGGATCTGCGCCGTGTGTCCCTTGGGCGGCTTGAGCCAGCTTCGGCAATATAGCCCGAGGTCTGCACGTTGCGGGGTGAAGATAAAACCGAGTTTAGCGGTTGATCCTTTTCCAAAAAAGGAAAATGATGCCTTCAGGGTGAGTGAGGTCTGTACACCCAGGGAGGAAATTTATGGCGAATGTATCTATGACCGTGAACGGGCGCTCCGTTTCCGGCCAATGCGAGGACCGGACTCTTCTGGTTCAATTCATCCGGGAGAATCTCGGGCTGACGGGAACGCATGTCGGATGCGACACGTCCCAGTGCGGGGCCTGCGTGGTCCATGTCGACGGCAAGGCCGTGAAGTCGTGCACAATGCTGGCCGCGCAGGCGGACGGCTCGGAGGTTGTGACGATTGAAGGCCTTTCATCGGGTGGCGAATTGCACCCGGTGCAGGCAGCGTTCCGCGAACATCACGGCCTGCAGTGCGGATTTTGCACCCCGGGCATGATCATGTCGGCTGTCGACATGATCGAACGGCATGGCGGTCAGCTGGACGAGAAAACCGTCCGCGCGGAACTCGAAGGCAATATCTGCCGCTGCACGGGTTACCACAACATCGTCAAGGCAGTGCTCGATGCGGCGTCCAAGATGGGCGACGGAGCAAAGGTCGCAGCTGAATAGGCATGCCTGATCAGGCAATGGCGAAAGGCTGAGGGAATGCGGACGATCGAGAGGCGACAAAAGACTGGTTTCTGAAGGGCCCTGGCCGGGACAAGATCCCGTCCGACGGCCCGAACAAGATCCTGACCCGGCGTCGCCGCCGACAGATCCCGCATCGGCTTTTCTCCATCACCCAACCGGAGGAGTTTGAGACATGGGAATGGAAGGCGTTGGCGCCCGCGTGGCGCGCAAGGAAGACAAGCGGTTCATCACCGGCAAGGGCAAATATACCGACGATATGGTTGTGCCGGGCATGAAGCAGGCCCATTTCGTCCGCTCGCCGCACGCACATGCGAAGATCAAGAGCATCGATACGTCCGAAGCCGAGAAGATGCCCGGCGTGATCGGCATTCTCAATGGCAACCAGCTGGCCGAAGATGCGGTCGGCAATATCATCTGCGGCTGGATGATCCATTCCAAGGATGGCTCGCCGATGAACATGGGCGCCTGGCGTCCGCTGGCGCAAGATACCGTGCGCTATGTCGGCGACGCGGTGCTGATCGTGGTGGCCGACACCAAGGCCCAGGCGCGCGATGCGGCTGAAGCCGTTGTTATCGAGTACGAGACACTGCCGGTGGTGACCTCGGCGGTCGAGGCGCTCAAGGACGGCGCCCCACAGCTTCATCCGGAAGCCAAGAACAACCAGATCTTCGACTGGGAGATCGGCGACAGTGCTGCAGTCGATGCGGCCATTGCCTCGGCTGCGCATGTGACCGAGATGAAGATCGTCAACAACCGTCTGGTTCCCAACCCGATGGAGCCGCGCGCCGCACTGGGCGTCTATGACGAGGGCGAAGATCACTACACGCTGTGGACCACTTCGCAGAACCCGCATGTGGCGCGGCTGGTTCTGAGCGCGTTTTACAATGTGGCGCCGGAAAACAAGCTTCGGGTGATCGCGCCCGATGTGGGCGGCGGCTTCGGTTCGAAGATCTATATCTATCCCGAAGAGATCGTCTGCCTGTGGGCCTCGAAGCGCACCGGCGTTCCGGTCAAGTGGACGTCAGACCGCACCGAGGCTTTCCTGACCGACGCGCATGGCCGCGACCATGTCTCGACGGTGAAGATGGCGTTTGATGCCGACAACAGGATCACCGGCTTCAAGGTCGACACCATCGCCAATCTCGGCGCCTACATGTCGCTGTTCTCGAGTTCTGTCCCGACCTATCTCTATGCAACGCTTCTGTCGGGCCAGTACAACATCCCCAACATCCATGCCAATGTTCGAACGGTCTATACCAACACCGTGCCGGTGGACGCCTATCGTGGCGCCGGCCGCCCGGAGGCCACCTACTTGGTCGAGCGGACCATGGAGACGGCGGCGCGCGAGCTCGGGGTCTCTCCGGCGGAATTGCGCAAGACCAACTTCGTGCGCGAGTTCCCGCACCAGACTCCGGTGATCATGTGCTACGACGCGGGTGATTTCGAAGCCTCGCTCAATGCCGCGATGGAAGCGTCCGACTATGCCGGCTTCGAGGCGCGCAAGGCGGAAGCCAAGAGCCGCGGCAAGCTGCGCGGCATCGGCATGAGCTGTTACATCGAGGCCTGCGGCATTGCGCCGTCGGCCGCGGTGGGATCGCTCGGCGCCGGTGTCGGGCTCTGGGAATCGGCTGAGGTGCGGGTCAATGCGGTGGGCACGATCGAAGTGCTGACCGGCTCGCACAGCCACGGCCAGGGTCATGAAACCACCTTTGCCCAGCTGGTGGCGGAACGCTTCGGCGTCGGTCTCGACACCGTCTCCATCGTTCACGGTGATACCGACAAGGTGCAGATGGGCATGGGCACCTATGGCTCGCGCTCGGGTGCTGTCGGCATGTCGGCGATCGTCAAGGCGCTGGACAAGGTCGAGCTCAAGGCCAAGAAGCTTGCCGCGCATCTGATGGAAGCCGATGAAAGTGACATCGTCATCGAGAATGGCGAGCTCAAGGTCGCAGGCACCGACAAGAGCGTGCCTTGGTTCCAGATGGCATTGGCCGCCTATACCGCGCACAACATGCCCGAAGGCATGGAGCCCGGCCTGAAGGAAGGCGCGTTCTACGATCCGTCCAACTTCACCTTCCCGGCCGGATGCTACATCTGCGAAGTCGAGGTCGATCCGGAAACGGGCAAGACCGAGGTCATCCAGTTCGTGGCCGCCGATGATTTCGGCAACATCATAAACCCGATGATTGTCGAGGGACAGGTGCATGGCGGGGTGGCGCAGGGCATCGGCCAGGCGCTGCTGGAAGGCACGCATTACGATACGGAAACCGGTCAGCTGCTGACGGCAAGCTACATGGATTACACCATGCCGCGCGCCGACGATCTGCCGTCCTTCAACGTCTCGCACCAGAACACCCCGTGCCCGGGCAATCCGCTCGGCATCAAGGGCTGCGGCGAGGCCGGCGCGATCGGGTCGCCACCGGCGCTGATCAACGCCATCACCGACGCAATCGGCAACAATGACCTGACGATGCCTGCAACCCCGCAACGGGTCTGGGCAGCGCTCGGGTCGGCACAGTAGGAAAGGGAGGCAGACATCATGTATGCAACCAATTATCACCGCGCCTCCTCGGTCGAGGACGCAGTCAAGCTGGCAACGGCGAATGACGAAGCCAAGTACATCTCCGGCGGCCAGACCCTGCTGCCGACCATGAAGCAGCGGCTGGCCGCGCCTTCGGATCTTGTTGATCTTCGCCATATCGCGTCGATGAAGGGGATTTCGGTCAGCGGCGGTTCGATCCGCATCGGAGCGGCCACACCGCATGCCGACGTTGCGAGCTCATCAGAGATCGCAGCCGCCTGCCCGGGGCTTGCTCATCTGGCGGCCCATATCGGCGATCCGCATGTCCGGCACATGGGCACGATCGGCGGCTCGATCGCCAACAATGACCCGGCGGCGGACTACCCGGCGGGGCTGATGGCGCTCAATGCCACGATCGTCACCAACAAGCGCTCGATTTCTGCTGATGATTTCTTCACCGGCATGTTCGACACCGCGCTTGATGACGGCGAGCTGGTGGTGGCGGTGGAAATCACCGCGCCGTCCAAATGCGGTTACGCCAAGTTCCCGAACCCGGCCTCGCGCTATGCGATGACCGGCGTGTTCGTCGCCAAGCATGGCGACGGATCGGTGCGGGTGGCTGTGACCGGTGCCGGTTCGGACGGCGTGTTCCGGCATGAGGGCATGGAGCAGGCGCTGGCTTCGAACTTCTCCGCCGGGGCGCTCGATGGCGTGACTGTCGATGATGCCGACCTGATGTCGGACATTCATGCCTCGTCGGCCTACCGGGCCAACCTGGTCAAGGTGATGGCCAAGCGGGCGGTCAGCGCAGCGGGCTGACGCAAAACCGGTAACGGCAATGTTGAGCGGGGCGGTCCTTTGGGGCCGCCCCTTTTCATGCGGGTCAGGCAGACTTGCTTATAAGCGAAGCCGCTACACCACGGGCATCGCGATCCGTTTTGTAGACATCTTCGATGGTCTGCGCCACGCGGCCATCATCAAGCTTGTCCATCGTGGCGGCGACGATGTCGGCCATTTCGAGAAAGCCGATCTGGCCGTCGATGAAGGCTTCGAGCGCGATTTCCTTGGCGCCGTTGAGCACCGCGCCCTGCAGGCCGCCGCGCTGCATGGCGGTGCGGGCGAGAGCGAGGGCCGGGAACCGGGTCTCGTCAGGGGCGTGGAAATCGAGCTTTGCCAGTCTGGCGAAATCAAGCCGCTCGACCGGCAGGCTGGCGCGTTTTGGATAGGCGATGGCATAGCCGATGGCGTGGCGCATATCCGGCGCCCCGAGCTGCGCCAGAACCGAGCCGTCGGTGTAGCCGACCATCGAGTGGATGATCGATTGCGGATGCACGATCACCTCGATCTGGTCGGGCCGCATGGTGAAGAGATGCCGCGCCTCGATCATCTCGAGCGCCTTGTTGAACATCGAGGCGCTGTCGATGGAGATCTTCAGGCCCATCGACCAGTTGGGATGTGCGGCCGCGGTTTCCGGCGTCACGGCGGCCATCTGGTCGCGGCTGTAATCACGGAACGGGCCGCCGGACGCGGTCAGGATGATCCTGTCGACGGCGTGACGCTGGTCCTGTTCCAGCACCTGGAAGATGGCGTTGTGCTCGCTGTCGACCGGCAGCAGCTTGCCGCCGCCCTTGGCGATGGCCTGCTGAAACAGGTCGCCGGCGGAGACCAGGCATTCCTTGTTGGCAAGCGCGATGTCGGCGCCTTGCGCCACTGCCGCCAGGGTCGGGGCGAGACCGGCAATGCCGACAATGCCCGCCATCAGCAGATCGGTCTCGCGGGCACCGGCCTCGATCAGCGCCGAGGGCCCGGCACCGACCTCGATGCCGGTTCCTGCAAGGGCGGACTTGAGATCTGCGTAACGGTCGGGGTCAGCCGTGACGGCGAATTCCGCACCTGTCTGTCGCGCCTGTGCGGCCAGGAGCTCGATGTTTCCCATGCCGGTGATGGCGGGGACTTCGAACGCCTCGCGGCCACCGAGATGGGCCATGACATCAAGCGTGTTGCAGCCAATGGAGCCGGTGGAGCCAAGGATCGAGATGCGGCGTTTGGGTGTCACTGGGCTGCTGTTCATGCTTTGCAATCGGAACTCGGGGTTTGCGGTCGAGCCGCCTGGGATGCCTGATGGCCGGGTGTGCGGGCTGTCAGCTGATCGGGGCAGAACGGGTGCCCTGATGCCGGGTGGCGATCCGCACGCGGGTCAGGCGAGGGGTCTTCTAGACCGCCCGTTGAGATCAAGCAATTCGACGAACAGGGCAGAATGGTCAAGATCGCCGCCGTCGAGCTCCTCGACCAGACGGACGAAGCGGTCGCGCACGGCCTCGACCATCGGCAGCTTGATGCCGAGATCGCGGGCTTCGATGAGGATGTTGTCGAGATCCTTGATCTGCACTGAAGCCCGGCCACGGGCGACGAAATCGTCTTCCTGCATGCGCTGTCCATGCACCTGCAGGATGGTCGAATCTGCAAAGCCGCCGGCAAGGGCCGCGCGGAAGGCTGCCAGGTCGCCGCCGCCTTCGGAGACCAGAAGCGTTGCTTCGGAAACCGCCCCAATGGCGATGGCGACAATCGCCTGGTTGGCGAGCTTGGCGAGCTGGCCTGCACCGCTGGGACCGACGCGGATGGCGCGGCCCATGGGCTCGAGCACGGCTTTCGCCTTTTCGAACACCTGCTCGTCGCCGCCGGCCATGATGGCGAGCGTTCCGGTTTCAGCACCGCCGGTGCCGCCGCTGACCGGTGCATCAAGGTGAAGAACACCCAGCGCGGAAAGCCGTTCGGCATGGGCGCGGGCCTGGCGTGGCTGGATCGAGCTCATGTCGATGACGATGGCGCCGCGGCTCAGCGCTTCGGCGACACCGGTTTCGAACAGGACATTTTCGACGACATCCCCATCGGTCAGCATGGTGATGACGTGGGTCGCGTCTTTCACCGCCTCGGCAGCGCTTGCCGCCAGATGCGCTCCTTCGGCTGCAAGCGGCCCGGCCTTTGAGGCATTCCGGTTCCAGACCGTGAGCTGGTGGCCGGCGCCGAGCAGCCGCCGCGCCATCGGCAGGCCCATCAATCCGGTGCCGAGCAATGCAATCGAAGTCTTCATGTCTGGTGTCCTCTTCCGCGGTCGATCGTGCGGGCAAGCAGTACAGATGCGAAAGCCGCGTGGCAATTTCCAATCGCACCGGGAGCCTGGAAGACTGCCGCGCGGCCCGGTGCGCATTTGCCTATACAATCATCATTTTGCCCCATAACGTGGCCGGCATGAGTGAGTCTGAAACCCTCGACAGCCGCTATTCCTGGACCCGGCTCGGCATCACGCTGGCGATTGCCGTGCTCGGCAATGTCGGCATGTGGTCGATCATTGTCATCATGCCCGCGGTGCAGGCGGAATTTGCCGTCGCGCGCGCCGATGCCTCGCTGCCCTATACCCTGACGATGATCGGCTTTGCGCTCGGAAATCTGGTGATCGGGCGGGCGGTCGACCGGTTTGGTGTCACGATCGCGCTGATCGGCTCCGCGCTGACCATGGCGGCGGGCTTCGGGCTTGCGGCGGTCAGCGGATCGATTGTTGCGCTATCGGTGATGCAGTTTGTCATCGGCTTTGGCACGGCCGTTGGGTTTGGCCCGTTGATTGCAGATATCTCGCACTGGTTTTACCGGCGGCGCGGCATCGCGGTGGCGATCGCTGCCAGCGGAAATTACCTGTCGGGCGCGATCTGGCCGTTGCTTCTGAGCGGTGTGCTGAGCGAACATGGCTGGCGCACCGCCTATCTGGTTCTGGCCGTGGTGCCGGTGGTGCTGATCATTCCATTGTCGCTGCTTTTGAGGACCCGGGTTCCCGAAGAAGCCACGGCGCATGCCAACAGAATGTCGCTCAGCAATGCGCGCTCGGTGCGGTTTTCGCCCACAGCGCTGCAATGGATGCTGGGTCTGGCCGGGATTGGTTGCTGCGTGGCTATGTCGATGCCGCAGGTCCACATCGTCTCCTATTGCGCAGATCTTGGCTACGGCCCGACGGTTGGCGCCGAGATGCTGTCACTGATGCTGATGGGTGGCGTCGTTTCGCGGCTGATTTCGGGGCTGGTTGCCGACCGGCTTGGCGGGGTGATCACGCTGCTGATCGGCTCGACGCTGCAATGCATCGCGCTGTTTCTGTACCTGCCGTTTGACGGGTTGGCGCCGCTTTACATCGTCAGCCTGATCTTCGGCCTGTCACAGGGCGGGATCGTGCCGAGCTATGCGCTGGTGGTGCGGGAATATCTTCCGGCCAAGGAAGCGGGTGCGCGGGTCGGCTTCGTCATCATGGCGACCATCGTCGGCATGGCACTCGGCGGCTGGATGTCGGGCTGGATTTACGACCTGACCGGATCCTACCAGGCCGCCTTCCTGAATGGCATCGCCTGGAATTTCCTCAACATCGGCATCATGGTGATGATCCTGCTCAAGTCCCGGGCGCGGCGCGGGGATGCCGTGCCGGCGTGAGGCATGAGGCGCAAACAGAGCAAAAATCAAAAGCTGGAGGGTGGTGATCCCGGCAGGATTCGAACCTGCGACACCAGGATTAGGAATCCTGTGCTCTATCCCCTGAGCTACGGGACCACGCGAAAGAGTGCATACAGAAAACCGGGTGGCTCTTCAATACGAAGAACCACCCGGTTGTAATGTTACGGTGCGGGACCGTCGGTCAGGCGGCGAGCGCCTTTTCAGCCAGCTTGACCCAGTAGGAGACGCCGACGGGAATGGCGTCATCGTTGAAGTCATAGGCCGGGTGGTGCAGGCTCGCGGTGTCGCCATTGCCCATGAAGATGAAGGCGCCGGGGCGGGCTTCGAGCATGAAGGAGAAATCCTCGCCGCCCATGGTCGGCGGCTGCTTGCGCTCGACCTTGCCGTCTCCGGCGACGCTTTCGGCGATGTCGGCGGCGAAATCGGTCTCGTCGGCATGGTTGAAGGTCACGGGATAATTGCGGATGTAGTTGAACGTGCCTTCGGCGCCATGGGCTGCGGCAATGTTGCGGACGATCTCGCCAATCCGGGTCTCGGCCATGTCGCGCATTTCGGGCGACAGGGTGCGGACGGTACCGGCCATTTCCACTTTGTCCGGAATGACGTTGTAGGCCGATCCGGCGATGAACTTGGTCACCGAAACCACCAGCGAGGCGAGCGGGTCGGCATTGCGCGAAGCGATCGACTGGAGTGCTGTGACAATTGCCGAGGCTGCAACAATCGGGTCGACGGTCTGGTGCGGCATGGCGGCGTGGCCGCCGCGTCCCGTGATGGTGACATCGAAGATGTCGGTGGCGGCCATGATCGGGCCCTTGCAGATGGCGAATTCGCCGACCGGAAGGCCTGGCAGATTGTGCATTCCGAACACCTTGGTGATGCCGAAGCGGTCCATCATGCCATCATTGACCATTTCGCGGCCGCCGCCACCGCCTTCTTCGGCGGGCTGGAAGATCACGGCCACGGAGCCGGTGAAATTGCGGGTGGCTGCGAGATGACGCGCGGCGCCCAGCAGCATCGCGGTGTGGCCGTCATGGCCGCAGGCATGCATCTTGCCGGGCGTACGTGATGCCCAGGGAACGCCGGTGATCTCGTTGATCGGCAATGCGTCCATGTCTGCGCGCAGGCCAATGGCCGGTCCGTTGCCGCCGGGACGGCCATGGATGATGCCGACCACGCCGGTGCGACCGATGCCGGTGACGACTTCGTCACATCCGAAGGATTTGAGCTTGTCGGCGACGAAGGCTGCGGTGTTGTGCACGTCAAACAGCAGTTCGGGGTCGGCGTGAAGCGTCCGGCGCCATTCCGCGACTTCATCCTTCATGGAGACAACTTCTTCGACAAGCTGCATTTTACACCTCTGTGGCTTGGTGATTGTGATGTCGGGCAAACAGGTGAAACTTGGTGTCGCCTTTTGCCATCTGACTGCCATATAAGCTAAGTAGGGGAGCGTGACGAGTGAAAAGCGGCGCATTGGCGATCGCGGACATCGCGTCAACCGCTGGAATCGCATCGAGCCACCGTTGGAAACACTGGAAAATCGGAAGCCGGGAATGAGCCTGAAGTTACAATCGCGCCAAATGGTCGCCGGAGCGGCGATCGCAGCTCTTGCGGCGGTGTTTTCCGGTGGCGCGTCCGCCAATCCGATGATCGCCGTCGATGTCGGTTCGGGCCGGGTGATTGAACACGAGCAGGCGTTTCAGCGCTGGTATCCGGCTTCGCTGACCAAGCTGATGACGATCTATGTTGTCTTCAAGGCGGTCAAGACCGGCCAGATGAGCCTGCAGACGCCGGTCACAATGTCGGTTCATGCGGCCAAGGAACCGCCGAGCAAGATGTATTTCAAGCCCGGAGAGCGGTTCCCGCTCGATTCGGCGCTGAAATACCTGATGGTCAAATCAGCCAATGATGTCGCCGTCGCCATTGGTGAAGCGGTGTCGGGGACGGAGGAAGCCTTCGTCCGGAAGATGAATGCGACCGCGCGGCAGCTCGGCATGAATTCGACGCGGTTCGTCAATCCGCACGGGTTGCCCGGCGATGGCCAGTACACGACTGCACGCGACATGGCGCTGCTGGCGGTTGCGTTGAGGCGCGAGTTTCCCGAATTCGCGCATTATTTTGCCTATGAAGGTTTTACCACCGGCAAGAAGAACTACACCAATTACAACCTGCTGATCGGCCGCTTTGCCGGCGCCGACGGCATGAAAACCGGGTTCATCTGCGCGTCCGGCTTCAACCAGGTTTCCTCGGCGACGCGCAACGGAAAGACCGTGGTCAGCGTGGTGCTGGGCGCGCCTTCGCAGGAGACCCGGGCAGAGGCATCGGCGCAGCTCCTGCAAAAGGCGCTGACGACAACGGCCTGGGGTGGGGCACGACTGCAGAGCCTGGCGCCCTATGGTGACGGGCGTGACCGGGTCACTGATATTTCCGCCGAGATCTGCAACGCCAAGGCGCGCGCCGCGCGCTATGAGGGGCGCGATGTTGAGGGCAATATGGTGCTCAATTCGCCCTATCTGGCGAAGATGACGCGCGAGCCGCGGCTGGTGCAGGCGCCGGCCGGGCTGCCGCGCGCGAATGTCGAAATTGCGCTGTCGCGGGTCCCGATTCCGGTTCCACGGCCTGGCGGCATACTGGCAGGACAGGTGGAGCCGTTTGCAGCATCGGCGTTTACCGCGCCGGCCAATGCTGCGGAAATGCTTCCGTTTTCGCGGGGCGTGCCGATACCGGTTCCGCGTCCACAGATCTGATTTTCCGAAAGAGCCTTGCACATGACAGAGGAAACCCAATCCGAGCGCAGCTGGAGCGCGCCGAGTGGCGTGCCTGTTTCGATTCTCACCGGGTTTCTCGGCGCCGGAAAGACGACCCTGCTGAACCGGTTGATCGGCGATCCGTGGCTTAGCGATGCGGCGCTGATCATCAATGAATTCGGCGATGTGGGGATCGATCACCTGCTGGTCGAAAGTTCCGGCGACGGGGTGATCGAACTCTCCGATGGCTGCCTGTGCTGTACGGTGCGCGGCGAGCTGGTGGACACGCTGGCCGACCTGATGGACCGGATGCAGACGGGAAAGATCCGGCCGTTTTCGCGGGTGGTGATCGAGACCACGGGACTGGCGGACCCGGTGCCGGTGATGCAGTCGGTGATCGGGCATCCGGCGCTTGGTCAATCCTACCGGCTGGAAGGTCTGGTGACGGTGGTCGACGCGGTCAATGGCACGGCGACGCTGGAAACCCACGAGGAAGCGCGCAGGCAGGTGGCGGTGGCTGACACGCTGGTGCTGTCCAAGACCGCTCTGGTCGAGAATTGGGATGTGCTGCGCTCAAGGCTAGAAGCGCTTAATCCGCTGGCACGGGTGGTCATGGCCGATGCCCCGGATCTGAGCGCGCAGAGCCTGTTTGACACCGGCGCCTATGATCCTGTTCACCGGTCGCTTGATGTGGCGCGGTGGCTGAGTTCAGATCAGAATGATCACGGCCAGCATGGGCACGGTCATAGCACTCGTCATGAGGGGCATCATCACCACGGACACGAGCACTCCCATGATGTGAACCGGCACGACCAGCATATCAGGTCGGATTCCGTCGTGTTCGAAAAGGCGATTTCGCCCGAATCTCTGGGAATGTTTCTCGATCTGGTGCGCTCGGCACACGGCCCGAACCTCTTGCGGATGAAGGGCATCATCAAGCTGTCGGATGATCCGTCGCGGCCGCTCGTGCTGCATGCGGTGCAGGCGCTGATGTCCGAGCCGGTACGGCTCAAGGCCTGGCCGGACGGGGCAAGGGAGGAAACCAGGCTGGTGGTGATCACGCGCGATATGCCCGAGGGATTTGTTGCGGAGCTGTTCTCGTCCTTCGCCAATGTGCCGGGCGTCGGACGGCCCGACCGCGAGGCGCTGGCAAGCAATCCCCTGGCCATTCCGGGCATGCCGGTACGGCGCTAGAACCGGTCAGCCTTTTTCGATGATGAAAACGTGCCCGCCCTCGACTGCACTGCTGTCGAGCAATTGATGCCCGTCCTCACGGCAAAAATGCGGCACGTCGATGACGGCCAGAGGATCGGTTGTCTCGATGCGCAGGCGCGCGCCGGTGGCGAGGTCGCGCATGTGCTTGCGGGTCTTGAGCACGGGAAGCGGACATTTCAGGCCCCGGAGATCGAGCGCGCTGTCGTCTGTGCCGCTCATTTGCTGCTCCAGATTTTCCAGAACGGCTTGTCTGACTGGCCCGGTTGCGATGCCTGTCCGGCATTGGCGAGCTGAGACTGGACGGCGGGATTGGGTGTCGGCACGGGCACGCCGGCGTTGGCAGCTGCCGGCGCGGTCTGACCGGCATCACTGGCAGCCTCGGTGGCCGCTGTCTCCGCGGCAGCAGGGGCTGAGGTCAGCGGTGCGGCGGGTGCCGTCCCGGGAGCAAGGGCCTTGAGCGGGTTGCCGGTCGAAAACAGGCCGAGCACCGGGACCGCGGCGGATTGCCCACCATTGGCTGCGATCCGGGCGGCTTTTTCGGCTTCCCGCTCGGCGCGCCGAGCTTCGGCTTCAGCCCGGGCTTCATTGGCAGCGATCTGCCTGGCTTCTTCGTTGTCGAACTTGGCCACCGCCTTGATGAAGTTCTGGTTCCAGTCCTTCTCGAAAGCGGAATAGGCGACCGCCAGGTTGGTCGGCACGCTGGCCGGGGGACAGGCTGCACTGGCCTGGAAGCTGGCGTTTTCGATCTGGGGGATCTGGTTGAAGACATATTGCCGTTCGCAGACGTCAACCTTCGGTGGCCGTCTGGTCAGTTCGAAATGGTCGTAGCCGACCTTCAGCATCTTCCAGAATTCGAAATGCTCGCTGTCGCGGTGCCGGGCCATGTTTTCCGGTGTCATCCGGAACGGCAGGGCCTCGACGATGAAATATTCCTGGCCGCCCTTGAAGGCGTCGCGGGCGAAACCGTAGATTTCGAGAACCTGTTCATCGGTCATCGAATAACACCCGGCCGAAGAGCAGGCGCCGTGCACCATCAAGTTCGAGCCGGTGCGTCCATGGGAGCGGTCGTAGCTGTTCGGGAACCCCATGTTGAACGAGAGATAATAGCTTGAACGCGGATTCATCTGGTGCGGATAGATCCGGTAGAAGCCTTCGGGCGCCTGGCGGTCACCCTCCTTGAACTTGGGTCCAAGCTCGCCCGACCATTTGCAGATCTCGTAGGACGCAATGATGTCGTAACGGCCATTGCCCTTCTGCTTCCAGACCTCCAGAACGCCCTCTTCCTTGAAGATCCGCATCATGATCGGTGAGCGCGTGCTCATGTCCTGCGCCTTCATCTTGTTGACGAGCCTGGCAGGCAGAGGGTGTTCAACCTTGTTGGCAACGGAATCGAGCGCGTCCTGACATCCGGTCAGACCCAGGAGCAAAACAGGGAGGAAACGCAGCGTACGGGTCGGAGTCATGGGGTCTCTTGGACGTTGCAGTGGCAAGTTCGAAGGCCTGTCGGATCGTCTTCGATGTGATCCCGGGCCGGGCATTTCAACGCAACACTACTACAAACATGGTTCATGAAGCATTACCAATCCGTGGTGCAGCTCCAGGGTATCTCGCCGGCAGCGCCGGATATATTTCGCCGCAACCACCGCCAAGTGGCCCGAACGGCCGGGCTCATCGCCAACTCAAACCCTTTGGATGGCCTGATCTGGATGCGCCAGAGGCTTTATTGGCGTTCCAAATGTGGCTCGAATGGGGCGGTGATCAACCGATGTGCCGGCCGATCTCGAGGAATTTCTTGCGGCGATCAGCGCGCAACTCATCTCCGGAGCGGCTGGACATTTCCTCAAGAGCGGAGGCGATCAGGTCGCCAGCGCGCGCGATCACGCTTTCGGGATCGCGGTGGGCGCCGCCAACCGGTTCGGGAATGATGTCGTCGATGATGCCGAGATCACGAAGGTCCTGGGCGGTGATCTTCATCGAGGTGGCCGCATCGCGTGCCCGTGTCGAGTCGCGCCACAGAATCGACGCGGCGCCTTCAGGCGAGATGACGGAATAGATCGAATGCTCGAGCATGTAGACCTTGTTGCCTGTGGCAATGGCGATGGCGCCGCCGGACCCGCCTTCGCCGATGATGATCGAAATCAGCGGCGAGCGGAGATTGAGGCAGGTTTCGGTCGAGCGGGCGATGGCTTCGGCCTGGCCGCGTTCTTCCGCGCCAACGCCGGGATAGGCGCCGGCGGTGTCGACGAGCGTGATGACGGGGAGCCGGAACCGGTCGGCCAGTTCCATGATGCGGATCGCCTTGCGATAGCCTTCCGGCCGGGCCGAGCCGAAATTGTGCTTGATGCGGGTCTTGGTGTCGTGACCCTTTTCCTGGCCGATGACGACAACGGGCTGGCCACGGAAGCGGGCAAAACCTGCCTGAATGGCGGCGTCCTCGGCAAACTTGCGGTCTCCGGCCAGCGGTGTGAATTCGTCGAACAGGTTCTTGGCGTAGTCATTGAAATGCGGCCGGTCGGGATGGCGTGCAACCTGGGTCTTTTGCCACGGGTTGAGCTTGCCGTAGATTTCGGCCATGGCGTCGCGGGCCCTGGTTTCGAGCCGGGCAATTTCATCGCCTGTGTCGATGCTCTCGTCCTCGCCGGCGAGCTTCCTCAATTCGAGGATCTTGCCTTCCAGGTCGGAGATCGGTTTTTCGAAATCAAGATAATTGTGCATTGAGTTTTTCCACGCGGGCCATCGCATTTTTCGTCGCCAGAACCAGTCAAGCCTAGTCCGACATGTCTGTCACGCATTCATTTGGCGTGTTGCGAGCGGGCTTAATCGCGACTTTTTGTGGCTTTTGCAAGGGGGTGATGCTCATTGACCAATTGTCGCAGGCGTTCGTCGAGCACATGGGTGTAGATCTGGGTGGTGGAAATGTCGGCATGGCCGAGCAATTCCTGGACCGCACGCAGATCGGCGCCACCGGCCAGAAGATGGCTGGCGAAGGCATGACGCAGGACATGGGGCGAGACTTTCGCAACGGGAATGCCGGCGCGGGCGGCCACTTCCTTGAGTTCGCGCGCGAAGACCTGGCGGGAGAGATGCCCCTCGGCCGAGTTTGCCGGAAACAGAAAGCCGGCCTCCTCGGCGGCGTCGCCGATCGTCGCAAGCCAGGCATCGAGCGCTGCGCGGGAGGGGCGTGACATCGGCACCATCCGCTCCTTGGCGCCCTTGCCGCGAATGACCAGAAACCTTCCGTCATCGGCGAGCACCCGGTAGGGCAGGCTGACCAGTTCGCTGACCCGCATGCCGGTGGCGTAGAGCAGCTCGAGCAGCGCGCGAAAGCGGATGCGGCGTGATGCCTCTTCCTCGTCCCGGGACATGGCGATGTCGGTTTCCGCCTGTGCCAGCAGACGCGAGACGTCATCGATGCTGAGCACTTTCGGTAGCGCGCGGGTCTTTCGCGGGGAATCGATCACCCCGGTCGGATCGTCACTGCGCAATCCTTCGGCGTGGAGGAACTTGTAGAACTGGCGCAATGCCGACAGGCGCCGGGCCTGGGAGGCCGGCGAGAAGCCACGGGCGGCCAGATCGGCGATGACGCGCCGGATGTCTTCGGCCTGGGCCTTGACCAGCGAGGTTCCAAGCGCGCCCAGCACATCGGAGGCGTCGTCAAGGTCGCGGCGGTAGGCTTCCAGCGTATTGTCCGCAGCGCCACGCTCCGCACTCATCATTTCGAGGAAGGCTTCGGCATTGGCGGCGCTGAGATCGCGCATGATAGGACCGGATCCAGTCAGTTGTTGAGTTTTTCGGTGGGGACGCGCACGGTGACCTCGCGGTCCACCGGCTCAACATAGATGATCAATGCAAACATGGCGCCATAGACGATGCCGGCAAGCACGGCGCACAGGAAAAGGAACCGAAACAGGGATGGCATGGGCACTCCGGCGAACTGGTGTTGACGTGTTATGCGGCAGTGCGCGCGCCGTTTCAAGCGCGATGCGGAAACCGGGCCGCGCTTGACGCGCCGCCGGACATGGCCAATAGAAGGCGCGGATCATTGGCCCGAAGGGCGGGGGAGACAGTTGACTGAACCGCAGACTATCGCGCCGGAACAGGATATCGAGACGGCACGGCGAGTGCTCGGCCAACGCAATCTGGTATTTGTCGGGCTGATGGGCGCCGGCAAATCGGCCATTGGCCGGCTGGTGGCGCAGATGCTCGAAATTCCCTTCGTCGATTCCGATCACGAGATCGAACGGGTTTCGCGCATGTCCATCCCCGAATTGTTCGAGGCCTATGGGGAGCCGGAATTCCGGGCTCTGGAGGCGCGGGTGATCAAGCGGCTTCTGAAAACCGGACCGCGGGTGCTGTCGACCGGTGGCGGGGCGTTCATGAACGACACCACACGGACAATGGTGCTCAGGAATGGCCTGTCGGTGTGGCTGAAGGCGGATCTCGATGTATTGTGGACGCGGGTGTCGAAGCGGGATTCGAGACCGTTGCTGAAGACCGCCAATCCCCGGCAGACGCTGTCCGATCTTCTAGACCAGCGTTACCCGGTCTATGGCCAGGCCGACGTGACGGTATGGTCACGTGACGAAGACAAGGAAGTAATTGCCTCTGAAACAGTCATGGCGCTCGCCCGGCTGGACAGGGGCCAGGATACGGTGCCCCTTTCATGACCCAGACTTCTCCCCGTGAAACCGTCCGCGTCGATCTCGGAGACCGCAGCTATGACATTGTCATCGGACCCGGGCTGATCGCAGAAGCAGGAGCTCAGATCGCGGCCCGCAATCCGGGCACAAGGTGCGCTGTCGTGACCGACCGCAATGTGGCCGCGGCTCATCTTGACGCCTTGCTCGAAAGCCTTGCCGCGAGTGGAATCGAGGCCGCGCCGCTGGTGCTCGATCCGGGCGAAAAGACCAAGCGGTTCGACGAGCTGGTGCATGTGTGTGATCACGTGCTGGGTGCGCGGCTGGAGCGTGGCGATGCGGTGCTGGCACTGGGCGGTGGCGTGATCGGGGATCTTTCGGGCTTTGCCGCGGGCATCGTGCGGCGCGGCATGGGCTTCATCCAGGTGCCGACCAGCCTGCTGGCGCAGGTGGATTCCTCGGTTGGCGGCAAGACCGGGATCAATTCATCGCACGGCAAGAACCTGATCGGCGTGTTTCATCAGCCCGAACTGGTGCTGGCCGATACCGATGTGCTCGACACGTTGCCGATCCGCGAATTCCGCGCCGGCTATGCCGAGGTGGCGAAATATGGCCTGATCGACCGGCCGGAGTTTTTTGCCTGGCTCGAGAAGAACTGGCGCGACGTGTTTTCGGGCGGCGAGGCGCGGATTACGGCGATTGCGACGGGATGCCAGGCAAAGGCGGATGTGGTGGCTGCCGATGAGCGTGAACACGGGGCTCGGGCGCTTCTCAATCTCGGCCATACATTCGGCCACGCGCTGGAAGCGGCCACGGATTATGACGGGCGGCGGCTGGTGCATGGCGAGGGCGTGGCAATCGGCATGGTGCTGGCGCACGAATTTTCGGCGCGGATGAACCTTGCCAGTCCCGATGATGCGAAAAGGGTCGCTCATCATCTCAAGGAAGTCGGACTGCCAACGCTGATGTCGGATATTGAAGGTGAGCTGCCGCCGACCGATATACTGATGAAGCACATCGCCCAGGACAAGAAGGTCCGGCGCGGTGCGCTGACCTTCATCCTGACGCGCGGCATCGGTCAGTCCTTTGTTGCCGATGACGTGCCGGTGGACGAAGTGTTTCGATTTCTGGAGGACAAGCGGGCATCATGATCCTTGAAACAATCGGCGCAATCCTGGCTGAACACGGCCTGACCATCCTGGCGATCCTGGCGTTGATCGGGTTGTCGGGATTCTTTTCGGGCTCCGAGACCGCGCTGACAGCCGCGTCACGGGCCCGGATGCATTCGCTCGAGACCAATGGCGATGTGCGTGCCGGCACCGTCAACACGCTGATCGAGCGCAAGGACCGCCTGATCGGGGCGCTGCTGATTGGCAACAACCTGGTCAATATTCTTGCCTCGGCGCTGGCCACCAGTGTGCTGTTGTCGATTTTCGGCGATTCCGGTGTGGCGGTGGCGACGCTGACCATGACCCTGCTGCTGGTGATCTTTGCCGAAGTGCTGCCCAAGAGCTGGGCAATTTCGACACCCGACCGGTTTGCCATGTTTGTCGCACCGGTGGTCAAGGCCTTCGTCGTGGTCGTCGGACCCTTGTCGAGCTTCATCAACTGGATCGTCCGCAAGATCATGGCCGTATTTGGCGTGACCTTCGCGTCCGAAACCTCGATGCTGTCGGCACATGAGGAAATCCGTGGCGCCGTGGACCTGCTTCACCGCGAAGGATCGGTGGTCAAGGCGGACCGCGACCGGCTGGGCGGGGTTCTGGACCTGGGCGAACTGGAAGTCTCGGATGTGATGATCCACCGCACCTCGATGCGGATGCTCAATGCCGACGAGACGCCGGAAACCAATGTGCGGGCGGTTCTTGAAAGCCCCTATACACGGATGCCGATCTGGCGCGGGTCGACCGACAACATCATCGGCATCGTTCATGCCAAGGACGTTTTGCGTGTGTTGGCTGAAAACCCGACCGAGCCGCACCGCATGGATGTGGTCAAGATCGCCCAGAAACCCTGGTTCGTGCCCGACACGACCAGCGTGCCCGACCAGCTCAACGCCTTCCTGAGACGCAAGGCGCACATTGCCATTGTCGTCGACGAGTATGGCGAGGTCGAGGGCCTGGTGACGCTTGAAGACATTCTCGAGGAGATCGTCGGCGACATTGCCGACGAACACGACACCGAGGTTCAGGGTGTGCGGCAGGAGGCCGACGGCTCGATCGTGGTTGACGGTTCGGTTCCGATCCGCGACCTCAACCGGGCGCTTGACTGGTCGCTGCCCGATGATGAAGCCACCACGGTGGCCGGCCTGGTGATTCACGAATCCCAGACCATCCCCGAGGAGAAGCAGGCGTTTACCTTCCACGGCAAGCGCTTCATCGTCATGAAGCGCGATCGCAACCGAATTACCAGGTTGCGTATTCGTCCCATGGACAAGGCGTGACCGGCGCCTAGATAGCTGGTTGCCGGTCAGGCGACAGCAGCGGCTACCAGCGCGTCTGCTCGCCCGGCGCCGAAGCCTCGACGGCCATTGCATGCAGGCCGCCGTCGAGTTCGTCCTTGAGCAGTTCGTTGACAGCGCGGTGACGCTGGATGCGGCTCATGCCGGAAAACACGGGTGAGACGATACGGATGCGGAAATGGGTTTCACCGGTCCCGTCGAACGCTTCGTGATGGTCGCTGCCGGAATGATGATGACCAGCATGAAGATGGCTTTCATTGATCACGATCAGACGTTCGGGCGTGAATTTTTCAGTCAGCGCTGTTTCAATGCGGTTCTGACGGGACATGAAGATGCTCCTGGTGTATGGTGCGCGGTCACAAAATTCGACTGTTGCGATTTGCATGGTGGCATTCGAAGTCGAGACGGGGTAGGCAGCTTGAATCACCCTTGTCAATCCTTGTTCGCTAACCTGTAGAGCACCATAATTGTCGCTATGAAACTGGATTCCAAATATTTTGATCGCATCCGGGTCCGCCGCAAGGGCGCCAAACCGGCTGAGCCAACTGCGCCTGAATGCCAGTGGGACGGCTGCAGCAAACCCGGGACTCACCGCGCGCCCGTGGGTCGGGACGCCGAGGGGCAGTACTTCATGTTCTGCGTCGATCACGCACGCGAGTACAACAAGGGCTACAACTATTTTTCCGGGCTTTCGGATGGCGAGATCGCGCGCTACCAGAAAGAGGCGCTGACGGGGAACCGTCCGACCTGGAAAATGGGCGTTGACCGGTCTGCTGCCAGCGGGCCGACACAATCGACCGCGAAGTCGGGTTCGGCCGGCGCGCAAGCGCGGATGCGGGATCCGCACGGGTTCTTCAACGAGACGCGCCCCAACCGTCCGGCCCGTGCCCGCAAGGTCAAGACGCTGGAGGGCAAGGCGTTTGACACGCTCGGTCTCGCCGCAAATGCGACATCGACCGAGATCAAGACCCGTTACAAGGAACTGGTCAAGCAGCACCACCCCGATGCCAATGGCGGCGACCGCGGTTCCGAGGACCGTTTTCGCGCCGTCATCCAGGCCTACCAATTGTTAAAGCAGTCTGGTTTCTGCTAAGCGAACAGTCTAAGCAGGACCGGACAGGAGAGCGGCCCGCAGGCAGATTAGCCAGGCCTTGGAGACATGATGAGCAAGATCGACCTCGATATCACCAACCTGCCAGACACCACCGTCAAGGTGCGCGACGTGTTTGGCATCGATTCGGACATCACTGTCCCGGCCTACAAGGAACGGGACGCCTATGTGCCCGACCTCGACCCGGATTACCTGTTTGACCGCGACACCACGCTGGCCATCCTGGCAGGCTTCGCCCACAATCGCCGGGTGATGGTCTCGGGCTATCACGGCACCGGCAAGTCGACCCATATCGAGCAGGTTGCCGCAAGGCTCAACTGGCCGTGCGTGCGCGTCAATCTCGACAGCCATGTCAGCCGCATCGACCTCGTCGGCAAGGACGCGATCGTTGTCCGCGAAGGCATGCAGGTCACCGAATTCAAGGACGGCATTCTGCCGTGGGCCTATCAGCACAATGTTGCGCTGGTGTTTGACGAATACGACGCCGGCCGTCCGGACGTGATGTTCGTGATCCAGCGCGTGCTGGAATCGTCGGGCCGCCTGACCCTGCTCGACCAGAGCCGCGTCATCAGGCCGCATCCGGCATTTCGCCTATTCGCCACGGCCAACACCGTTGGCCTGGGCGACACGACCGGCCTCTACCATGGCACGCAGCAGATCAACCAGGCGCAGATGGACCGCTGGTCGATCGTCACCACGCTGAACTACCTGCCGCATGACCAGGAAGTCGATATCGTCGCTGCCAAGGTCAAGGACTTTGCCGAGGGCGAGGGCCGCGACGCGGTGTCGAAGATGGTGCGGGTGGCCGACATGACCCGATCGTCGTTCATCAATGGCGACCTGTCGACGGTGATGAGCCCGCGGACGGTGATCACCTGGGCGGAAAATGCCGCGATCTTCGGTGACGTGGCCTTCGCCTTCCGGCTGACCTTCCTCAACAAGTGCGATGAGCTGGAACGTGCGCTGGTGGCTGAACACTATCAACGCGCCTTTGGCGTCGAGCTGAAGGAAAGCGCCGCCAACATCGTTCTCAGCGCAACCGCCTGACGGGTATCTTCATGGCCGGACGCGGCGACAATTCGCGATCAAGACCAAGTGGCACCGTTGACGCCGAGCCGTTCCGGCGGGCGCTGACCGGCTGCGTGCGGGCGATTGCCGGCGACCATGAGCTGGAAGTCGCGTTCGGCAATGACCGTCCCGGGATTTCCGGTGACCGGGCCAGATTGCCGGATCTGCCGAAGCGGCCGACGCAGGCCGATTTCTCGATCACCCGGGGCCTGGGCGACTCCATGGCCCTGCGCAAGGCCTGCCATGATGATGCAGTGCATGCGCGCATGGCGCCCGAGGGCGTGGATGCCCGTGCCGTCTATGATGCGGTCGAGCAGGCGCGGGTCGAATCGATCGGCGCGCGGCGGATGACCGGTGTCGGCGACAACCTGACCTCGATGCTTGAGGACAAGTACCAGCGAGCCAATTACCAGGGCATCGTCACGCGCGAGGATGCACCGCTTGAAGAAGCGGTGGCGCTGATGGTGCGCGAGAAGCTGACCGGCCGCAAGCCGCCGAAGTCGGCGGGCCAGGTGGTCGAGCTTTGGCGTGAATTCATCGAAGGCAAGGCCGGCAACGCGCTCGACACGCTTGAAGGCTCGCTCGAAGACCAGCAGGCCTTTGCCAGGGTTGTGCGCGAAATGCTTTCGGCCATGGAAATGGCCGAGGACTACGGCGACGACGACCAGGAGCAGGACGAGCAGGACGAGGTTTCCGACGAGGACCAGCCACGCAGCGAGGAGGACAATGACCAGTCCTCGCAGGAAGAAGCAGGCTCGGATGCTGCACCGGCGGAGGAAAGCGAAACCTCCGACGAGCAGATGGACTCCGGTGAAATGGACGGCGCGGAAACCGGCGACGACGACACCATCGACGACAGCGACGAAGATGCCGAAACGCCAGGCGAGACCCGCAAGCCGAGCGATCCTTTTGGCGATCTCAACGAAAAGGTCGATTATCACGTCTTTACCACCGAGTTTGACGAGGAAATCTCGGCCGAAGAGCTCTGTGACGAGGCCGAGCTCGACCGGCTGCGGTCCTTCCTCGACAAGCAGCTGGCGCATCTGCAGGGCGTGGTCGGACGGCTCGCCAACCGGCTCCAGCGCCGGCTGATGGCGCAACAGAACCGGGCCTGGGATTTCGATCTCGAGGAAGGCTATCTCGACAGCGCGCGGCTGACGCGGATGATCATTGATCCGATGCAGCCGCTGTCGTTCAAGATGGAGCGGGACACCAATTTCCGCGACACCGTGGTGACGCTGCTGATCGATAATTCGGGCTCGATGCGTGGCCGGCCGATCACGGTTGCTGCCACCTGCGCGGACATTCTGGCCCGGACGCTTGAGCGCAGCGGCGTCAAGGTGGAACTACTGGGCTTTACCACCAAGGCGTGGAAGGGCGGGCAGAGCCGCGAGAAGTGGCTGACCGGCGGCAAGCCGGCAACGCCGGGACGGCTCAACGATCTGCGTCACATCATCTACAAGTCTGCGGATGCGCCGTGGCGTCGCGCCCGGCGCAATCTCGGGCTGATGATGCGCGAAGGCCTGCTCAAGGAAAACATCGACGGCGAAGCACTGATCTGGGCGCATTCGCGGCTGTCGCGGCGGCCCGAGCAGCGCAAGATCCTGATGATGATTTCCGATGGCGCGCCGGTCGACGATTCCACGCTGTCGGTCAATCCGGGCAACTATCTCGAACGGCATCTGCGGGCGGTGATCGAGGAAATCGAAACGCGCTCGCCGGTTGAACTGCTGGCCATCGGTATCGGTCACGATGTCACCCGCTACTATCGCCGCGCGGTGACGATTGTCGATGCGGAAGAGCTGGCCGGTGCGATGACCGAGCAGCTGGCAGCCCTGTTTGCCGATGAATCCGGTGATCCTCAGGCCCGGCGCGGACGCAAGCGGGCGTGACACCGCGGCGGACCCTAGGGCGGCTGTCACTGGTCGCCGGCCTCGCTTCGGTGCTGGCGGTTTCCACCGTTGTTGCACCGCGCGCTGACGATCAGTCCATCAAGATCAATTCCCGCCTGATCAGTCATTTCAAGGTTGGGTCCGACGAGAGCCGGTTTGGCAGTTTCGAGTTTGTCGGCGGTATCGAGCTGAGTTCGCCCAGTGCCGGGCTCGGGGCCATGTCCGGCATCCGCCTGTCCGATGACCGAAGCAGTTTTCTCGGAGTCATGGACACCGGCTTCTGGTATGCTGGCCGTTTTGAACGCGACGCTGACGGCGTCCTGACCGGCGTCACGGATTTCTCGGTCTCTTCTATTCTGGACTTGAACGGTGAGGCTTCCGACCAGAAATGGCGCGTCGACGCCGAAGGCATCGCCGTAAGGGGCGACGAGGTGCTGGTCAGTTTCGAACGGCACAGCCGTGTCGATGTCTATCCGGCAAAGGCGCCGGGCAACGCGCGGCCGTTGCGCTCGCTTCCCCTGCAGATCCCGCTTGCCGAGATGCGCAACAATCGCGGGCCGGAAGCGGTGATGGTGGCCCCTGAGACTTCGCCGCTGGCCGGTGATGTTGTCGTAGTCACCGAGCGGAGCCTGAACGCGGAAGGCGATATCTATGCGGCGGTTCTGACCGGGCCGCTGAAAGGCGTGTTCTTCGTCAAGCGGCACCCCCCCTATGACGTGACCGACGGGGATTTTCTGCCCAACGGGGATCTGCTGTTGCTGGAGAGGCGGTTCTCGATCGCCGGCGGCATCGGCATGCGCATCCGCCGCATAGATGGCAGCCGGCTGGGCCCGGGCAACCTGGTCGACGGACCGGTGCTGCTGGAGGCCGATTTCGGCAACCAGATCGACAATATGGAAGGGCTGGATGTCAGCACGGACGATGCGGGGCAGGTTTTCGTCACGCTGGTGTCGGACGACAACTATTCCATCCTGCAGCGCAATCTGGTTCTCGAATTCCGCTATCTTGGTGGCGAAGAGTAGAAAAAGCCGAGAACCAGCAGGTCTTTGTTCAGGCGCGGGTCTGGGGTGCCAGGACCGGCATCAGGACGCCGTAGGGCAGCAACATCGACAATCCGACGATCAGCTTGACCGCAAGGTCACCAAGCGCCCAGGACACCCAGCGTGGAGCCTCTGCGGCGAAGATGCCGAGCAACGGTGCTGCTTCGGTGGCGAATGCATCGCCCGGCCCGATGATGTTGGCGGCTTGCGAGAAGGCGAGACCAAAGAAGATCACGGTGTCGAGGCTGGAGCCGATGATGGTCGAGACCAGCGGCGGCAGCCACCAGACCTTGTTGCGCAGCCGGTCGAAGACAGACACGTCAAGCAGTTGCGCCAGCAGAAAAGCTGACCCCGAAGCCACCGCGATGCGTGGTGTGGCGAGCCAGACCGACAAGGCAACGGCAATGATGAAGCCTGTGAACACCACCAGACGTGCCGTGGCCGGGCCGAAGCGACGGTTGGCAAGGTCGGTGATCAGAAATGCCACCGGATAGGTGAAGGCGCCCCAGGTCAGCAGATCGGCGAGATTGAGCGCGCCCACGGCGTAATCGACCGGGAACTGAACCAGATAGTTCGAGGCCACGACGACAGCGGCCATGAGGGCCATGAACGGGTATACGGAAGGGATCATACGCATTTTTTTATCCTGGGTTGATGCCACCAGTTGAAAAAGATGAAGGCGGGCCAAGGCCCGCCTCATATACGGTAAGCTGTCAGCCTGGTTCAGGCAGCAGCTTTTTCTTCGATCTTCTTGGCGATCTGACGCTTGAGCAGACGCGCGCGCATCGACAGTTCGCCGTCCTTGGCCTTGGCCAGGAACGCGTCGAGGCCGCCGCGATGCTCAACAGTGCGCAGAGCGTTTGCCGAGATGCGCAGACGGTAACGCTGACCGAGAGCATCGGAAATCAGCGTGACGTTGCACAGGTTCGGCAGGAACCGGCGACGTGTCCGGTTGTTGGCGTGGCTGACATTGTTTCCGGACTGTACAGCCTTGCCGGTCAATTCACAGCTGCGTGACATTTTGCACCTATATCTCTTCGCCAACGGACGGGCCGAGCCAGGTTGGAGGCTCACCCAAAGGACCGCAGGCCTTTATCGGAAGTCGCGTGTCTATAATCAGACCAGCGAGCCGCGTCAAGCCGCCAGAGTCCGGAAACCGGTATTCTGGGCTCCCAGAGCCGGACAAAGCCGCTTTTTCCCTTGTCCGGCGGAAATGACACCCTGTTCAGTCTGGGTTCAGGATGAGGAATCGATAAAGACCGCACAGGAAAACAAGGGAAAGGAACCCCGATGGCACGTGTTAAGATGTTTCTGTCAGGTCTGATACTGGCTGCTGCGGTAGCAGGACCTCAGCAGGCGGTGGCGGAACCGGTTCAGGTTCGCACGGATTACAAGGTTTCCCTGGTCGGCTTTCCCGTCGCGTCAGCCAAGTTCGTCACCCAGGTGGACGGTTCATCCTACAGGATAACGGGCGATGTGCGGTCCTCGGCCTTTTCGGATCTCTTTTCCAAGGTCCGGGGCAATGCCGACGTTACAGGCAAGGTGGCCGGCGACAAGCTGGAGGCGTCGAAGTTCCTTGTCGCCTATACCAGCGACAGGAAAAAGCACCGGACCGAGATCACCTTCAAGAATGGAGATGTTCACTCGACCGTCAACGAGCCTGAACCGAAGACCAGGGGATCCGATTGGGTTCCGTTGCTGAAGGGAGATCTGCGCAAGGTCCTCGACCCGCTCTCCGGTCTCGTCTTCCCGGCAGGTTCCGCCGTGTGTCCGCGCAGCCTGCCGATCTTTGACGGCGAAGCAAGGGCGACACTGCATCTGATGCCGAAGAGCGTGCGCCCTTTCCGGACAAAGGGTTTCAAGGGTGATGCCATCGTATGCAGTGTCCGGTTCGAGCCCAATTCCGGCTACAGGAAGAACTCGTCCGGTATCCGCTATCTGCGCGACCTCAAGGGTGCGGAGGTCTGGTTCGCCAAGGACGATGCCCTGGGCCTCTACGCCCCGGTCTACGCCAAGGTGCCGACAAAGATCGGAAAGGTCATTGTTGCGGCCACGAGATTTGGCGGCTAAGTACGCCTGGCACCGGGCATGATACAGATGCGCGGCCGGCCGCTGGGCCGGCTTGCGCAGGCGCTGCAAATGGTTTCGGGGCGGTGCGGCGCAAGCGGGGGCAGTAGATACGGTGCAGAATATTCCCACTCTAGTCGGTTTTTCCGCGATCCTGATGTGGTCGGCGCTGGCGGTGCTGACAGCCGCATCCGGTACGATGCCGCCGTTTCAGCTGTCGGCTATCTGTTTTCTGGTCGGATCGCTGATCGGATTGACCGCAATGCTGCGGGACCCGACGCGGTTCCGCGCTCTGCGGCAGCCGGCGAAGGTCTGGGCGCTCGGGCTGTTCGGCCTGTTCGGCTATCATTTTCTCTATTTCACTGCGCTGAGAAACGCTCCAGCCGTCGAAGCCGGTCTGATCGCCTATCTCTGGCCGCTGCTGATCGTCGTCGGTTCGGCGCTGCTGCCGGGCGAACGGCTGGGCTGGCACCACGTGACCGGCGCGCTGATGGGGCTGGCCGGAACCGCTTTGATCCTTATGCGCGGCGCAGAGGGTGGTTTTGGTGGCGGCAGCCTGCTCGGATACGGGGCTGCAGGTTTGTGCGCGCTCACCTGGTCCGGCTATTCGCTGTTGTCACGGCGTTTCGGCTCGACGCCGACCGACGTGATTGCCGGGTTCTGCATTCTCTCCGCGGTCCTTTCCTTCATCTGCCATGTGATGCTTGAAACCACCGTCTGGCCCGACACCAGTGGTCAGTGGCTGGCGGTTCTGGGACTTGGCCTTGGGCCGGTGGGACTGGCGTTCTATGCCTGGGATTACGGGGTCAAGAAGGGCAACATCCAGGTTCTGGGTGTCGCGAGCTACGCCGCGCCCCTGTTGTCGACCCTGATCCTGATCCTGTTCGGCCATGGCCAGCTGAGCGTCGGGATCGCCGTGGCCTGTCTCTTGATCACCGGCGGCGCGTTTCTCGCCGCCAAGAACCTTCTCAAGCGGCGTGCGTCCTCGTGAGCGGTTTTTTCGAACGGCTGGACATGGTTTCGATCAGCTTGCTGGTGATCTCTGTTTTCGGGTTTGCGGCCTATCTGGTGATGCTGGGACAACCAACGTCGCTGAAGCGGACGCTCGCCAAGACTGCGGCCGTGGGTGCGCTCGCCGTGCTGGCATTCCATGATGGCGGACCGGTGTTGCTGGTGCTGGCGCTTGCGTTGTCGGCCGCAGGTGACGCGTTTCTTGCCCATGAGGGCGACCCAGCTTTTCTGGGTGGTCTTGGCAGCTTCCTGCTGGGGCATGTCGCCTATGCGGTGCTGTTCATCGCCTCGGGCCCGGGGCTGGCTGTAGCGCCACTGCCCGGCATCGCGGCTGTGGGTGTGTTTGCATTGGTCATGGGAGCCCTCATGGTCCGGAACGCGGGTTCGCTGGCGCTGCCGGTTGCGGCCTACGTGCTGGCGATCGCGATCATGGGGCTTGGCGGGGTTGCGCTTGGCGGCCTCGTGCTGCCGGGTGCAGTTCTGTTCATGGCGTCAGACGCGATCTTGGGCTCGGAGAAGTTCTTGATGTCCCAAACCAGTCGAGCGCGGAGGCTGTCGAGCCCGGCGGTCTGGATACTGTACTATGCCGGTCAGGTGCTGATCACGCTCGGCCTTTTGGCCTGACTGGTGCGCCTTTGAAGGGCGAGGGACGCCAGTCGGGCGGTGCCATCTCGAAGCTTGCGAATTCAAAGCCCGGAGCCACCGTGCAGCCGACCAGGGTCCAGGCGCCGAGCGAGGCTGCCGATTGCCAGCAATTGGCGGGGACGACGATCTGCGGCCGCTCACCGGACGCCAGGTTCATGCCGAGCCGGTAGGACTGGGCGTTGCACCCGTCTTCGGAGAGGGTGAGGGCCAGCGGTCCACCGCCGTACCAGTGCCAGATTTCCACCGCGTCGGTGACACGATGCCAGTGCGAGCAGTCGCCGCCTTCCAGCAGATAGTAGATCGCTGTTGAATGGCCGCGCCCGCCGCCGGCAGTGTCGCGGAAGGTTTCACGGTACCAGCCGCCCTCCGGATGTTGCTGCATTTCCAGAAGCGCGACGATCTCGCGGGCGGACAGCTCCGCGTTCATTTTCAGAAACTGTCCTTGCGCCGGCGCAGTTCGGTGAACACCTCGAGGTCGCTCGACGTCTCCATGCCGAGCTGCTTGCGGATCGCTGTGTCACCGGTCCGCATGAACGGGTTGGTCCGCTTCTCGAAGCCGATGGTGGTGGGCAGCGTCGGCAGCCGCTTGGAACGCAAATCGGAAATTTCCTTCATGCGCTTGGCGAGGGTCTCGTTGTCGGGATCGACCGACAGCGCAAAGCGTGCGTTCGACTGGGTGTATTCGTGGCCGCAATAGACGCGGGTCTCGTCGGGCAGTGCGGCAAGGCGGGTCAGCGAGCCGTGCATGTCTGCAGGTGAGCCTTCAAAAAGCCGCCCGCAACCGAGTGCAAACAGCGTGTCGCCGGCAAACAGCAAGCCCTCGTCCGGGATGTAGAAACAGATATGGCCGGCGGTGTGGCCCGGCGTCGAGATGACCTGGACGCTGCGGCCCGCAAAATCGAAGGTGTCGCCATCGCTCACGGTCTTGGTCAGTCCTGCAATTTTCGCCGCCTCGGCGTCTGGTCCGATGACCTCTGGCGAATAGGAACCGGCAAGGGCGGGGATGCCTTCGACATGGTCGGGATGATGGTGGGTGATCAACAGGTGGGTCAGTTTCCATCCGTCTTCACCCAGCCGTCCGGCGATCCTCGAGCCGTCGGGTGCGTCGATGCTTGCCGTCTCGCCGCTCAGCGGGTCGTGCAGGATAACGCCGAAATTGTCCTGCCTGCAGGTAAACTGCTCGATCATGAGACTGGTCATAGTGGTTCCCACCGCAATAATTGAATCAACCAGCAAAGCATAACCGGCAGACAGAGTTTCGTCACCTTTGGCAGCGACAAAATGGCACCGGCCGGTTTGGAAACCGGCAAGACATCGCGTCGATGATGGCTTTCTCCGGCGATACGGGTGTAAGCTTGCATCCGAGAACCGCCGAAACTCCCAGGTTTGCCGCCATGCATGCAGATATTGTTGATTTGAGACAGTTTTACCATTCCCGCCTGGGCATGGTTGCGGAGCATTCGGTCGCCATGGCGCTGTCGTCGATCTGGGCAAACCTGCCGGGCGAACGGCTGATGGGACTTGGCTATGCGACGCCTTATCTCGACCGGTTCCGGCCTGACACCGAGCGGACCTTTGCCTTCATGCCGGCGGGTCAGGGGGCCGTGAACTGGCCCGCGGGCGGACCTTCGGCGACGGCGCTGGTCTTTGATGAGGAATTGCCTTTGCCCGACGCTTCTCTCGATCGCGTCCTGATGGTGCATTCGCTGGAGTTTGCGGAGAATCCGCGCGAAACCCTGAAGGAATTGTGGCGGGTACTGGCGCCTGGCGGGCGGCTGGTGATCGTCGCGCCCAACCGGCGCGGCATGTGGGCCCGGTTCGAGCACACGCCGTTTGGTGCGGGCCGGCCCTATTCCCGGGGACAGCTGGTGACGATCCTGCGGGAAAGCAATTTTACCCCCGGCGCCTTTGCCGAAGCGCTTTTCTTTCCGCCATCGAAACGCGGTGTGGTGTTGCGCATGCAGCGGATTTTCGAGCGGCTGGGGCGGAGATTATGGCCGGTGTTTTCCGGCGTGATAATTGTCGAGGCCCAGAAGCGGCTCTATCAGGGACTGCCCGTGGCACAGCGTGCGTCGCGGCGGGTGTTCGTGCCGGTGCTCTCGCCGCAGACGTCGCGCGCATCCCAGCGCCAGGCCAAAGTCCGCAAGGCTTCGATCTGAGCGAAAGCTGCTCTCGACAAGATAGCTGCGAAGGGCTATTTCGGCGGTTCCCGCCTTGGTTTTCAGCTTGCAAGGAAAAGCCTCCATGAGCAGCACAGACATGCCCCGCCCCAAACCCGGCGTTATGGACATCGCGGCCTATGTGCCGGGGCGCGAGACCGCCCATGGGGTGGCCAAGGTTTACAAGCTGTCCTCCAATGAATCCCCGCTGGGACCGAGCCCGAAGGTTGCCGAAGCGATTGCCGCAAAGAATGCGGACCTGGCTGTCTATCCGGACGGCTCCGCCCATGTGCTGCGCGAGGCGATCAGCCGGACCTACGGGCTCAACCCGGATAACATCATGTGCGGCAACGGATCGGATGAACTGCTCGGCCTGTTGTGTCAGACCTACCTGGCGCCTGGCGACGAGGGCCTGTTCACTGATCATGGTTTTCTTGTCTACAGGATCCAGGTCCTGGCTGCCGGTGCGACCCCGGTTTCGGTTCCCGACACTGATGAGTTGGTCGCCGATGTCGATCGGATCCTGGGGGCGGTGACCGAGCGGACCAAGCTGGTCTTTCTTGCCAATCCGAACAACCCGACCGGTACCTATCTTCCGGTTGATGAAGTCCGTCGACTGCACGCGGGCTTGCCGGGTCACGTCATTCTGGTGCTCGATGCGGCTTACGCCGAATATGTCCGGCGCAATGATTACGAGGCGGGCATCGAGCTGGTGTCAAGCAACAGCAATGTGGTGATGACGCGGACGTTTTCGAAAATACACGGGCTTGCCGGCCTAAGGATTGGCTGGATGTATGCGCCTGAAGCGATCATCGACGCCTGCAATCGGGTACGTGGACCGTTCAATGTCAACGCGCTGGCGATTACCGCCGGAGCGGCTGCCATTGCCGACCGCCAGCATGTCGAGCGGGCTGTCGAGCACAATGAAAAATGGCTCGGGCGCGTGGTCGAAGCAGTCGAGGCGTTGGGGCTGTCGGTGACGCCGTCGGTCGGCAACTTCGTTCTCATCCACTTCCCGACCACGCCCGGCAAGACCGCAGCGGAAGCGGATGAATATCTGGCCGCACGCGGCTATGTGTTGCGGCGGGTGGCGGGCTACGGTCTGCCGGATGCGCTGAGAATGACAATCGGTAGTGAGGAAGCCAATCTTGGCGTTATCGACGCGCTGAAGAGCTTTATGGCCTGAATATCATGACAAAACCGCTGTTTGAGACCATCGCGCTGATCGGCATCGGCCTTATCGGTTCGTCCCTGGCGCGCGTGATCCGCGCCGAGGGCCTGGCCGGCCATGTCGTGATTGCCACGCGAAGTGAAGCGACGCTCGAGACGGCACGGGAGCTTGGCCTGGGCGACAGCTACTTCAGCTCGAACGTGGAGGCTGTCGCCAATGCCGACCTGGTGATCGTCTCGGTCCCCGTCGGCGCATCGGAGGCGGTGGCTCGCGAGATCGGGCCCCATCTCAAGCCGGGCGCGATCGTTACCGATGTCGGCTCGACCAAGGCTTCGGTAGTGCGGCAGATGCAGCCGCACATGCCCGAGACGGTCCACTTCATTCCCGGGCACCCGATCGCGGGTACCGAGCAGAGCGGCCCGGAAGCCGGTTTTGCCCAATTGTTCGAGGGCCGCTGGTGCATCCTGACCCCGGCAGCCGATGTCGATGCGCAAGCCGTCGCGCAGCTGGCCGCGTTCTGGGAAGCCTGCGGGTCGACGGTCGAACGGATGGATCCGGATCATCATGACATGGTGCTGGCGATCGTGTCGCACCTGCCGCACATCATTGCCTACAATATCGTTGGAACCGCCGATGACCTGGAGGCGGTGACGCAATCGGAAGTGATCAAGTATTCGGCGTCGGGTTTCCGCGACTTCACCCGTCTGGCAGCCTCCGATCCGGTGATGTGGCGCGACGTCTGCCTGCACAACAAGGATGCGATCCTTGAGATGCTGGCGCGGTTTTCCGAAGACCTGTCGTCGCTGCAACGGGCCATCCGCTGGGGCGACGGCGACAAGCTGTTCGAGTTGTTTACCCGCACACGCGGCATTCGCCGCTCGATCATCGAGGCCGGTCAGGATACCGATGCGCCGGACTTTGGACGAAACGCCGGCAAGGCGGAGGTGTCGGGCGCAGCCGAATAGTCTCAAAAGGCCGGCAGCTGACCAAGCGGGATGAAGCCGAGCGAGACCAGATTGTTTTTGATCGTCAAGGGCAGGCTCACGGCGTCATCGCCGGGCCTGGTGTCGAGCGCTGCCACCACCGGGCCGAACTGCCTGAAGAGGTCGGCGATGTCCGGGTCGAAGGCTTCCGCCCGATCCGTGAACTGCTGCAGATCGCTGATCGTCAACTCGAGATCGCCTGAAATCCGGTTGCCGGCGTCGATCCGGACAGGGCCGGTCAATTCAAGCGAAGAGGTTTCATCGAAGGCGATTGCCAGGCGGTGCAGCACCGCCTCAAAAGGGCCCTGGAGCGGAACGAAGGGCATTTCCAGCAGTCTCGATCGTTCCGTCAGGGTGGCTTCGAGCACGAAGGTCCTGGCGGTCAGCCCGGCAACGAGATCATTGCGCAGATCGTCGGCATAGGCGGCGAGGTCGAGGTCCGCCCCGTTGCGCCGCGCATGGGCGGTGATCTTTGCGGCCTGCAAGCCAAACCGCCCGGCGAGACCGGCCCCATCCATGTCGAAACTGATGTTTCGCGCCTCGACCGAGCCGCGTTCAAGCCCGTTGGTCGCCGCCCGCGCGCTGGCCTTGAGCACTTGCCAGTCAGCGCGCAGGGAAAGGCCGGAGGTGTTGAACATCAAGGGCCCGTCGACCTCGGCAACGGCATGTTGCGGGCGGTAGACCTGGGCCGCCGAGCGAAACGCACCGGCATTGGCGCTAATTCCCTCGGCCGTGTTCTCGTAGCTCAGGGTTTCGCAAAATACGCCGAAGCGGAACGGATAACCACGGACATCAGCGCTGATGCACTGGGCGCTCGCAGCGGGGCCGACGAGCTGCGCCAGGGTTGCGGGCAGTTCGGTTTTGACCTTGGCTGCGAAAGCGTACCAGCCCGCCGTCCAGAGCAAGCCGCTGGCAACGGCTGCGCCAGCGAGCCAGGCAAATTTCCGTGATACCGGGGAAGAGGTGTTGGCGGATGAGGGCATTGCGTTCTCCGTGTGCGGCCTGCAATAAGGTCCGGCATGCGGTTATGGGCTGGATGGAACAGGCTGGCGGCTTACGCACGAAACATGGGCTGGGATATGGACGATTTTTGGGTGTTTGGCTACGGATCGCTGATGTGGCGGCCCGGTTTCGATCACGAGGAAACCCGGCAAGCGCAGCTGTTCGGCTATCATCGGGCGCTGTGTGTTCGTTCCTTTGTTCACCGCGGTACGCCGGAGCGGCCGGGGCTGGTGCTGGGGCTTGATCGCGGCGGTTCGTGCCACGGGGTGGCTTTCAGGGTCCGGCCCGACAACCGGGAGATGGTGACCGCCTATCTGCGCGAACGCGAACTCGTGACCAATGTGTATCTCGAGACAACCCGCAAAGTGCGGCTCGACGATGGCCGCGCTGTGCGGGCTCTGACCTATGTGGTCGACCGGACCCATGAACAATATGCTGGCGCCCTGTCGATCGAGGACGCGCGTCGGCAGGTGACGGGTGCTGTCGGCCAGTCGGGCCCGAATGAAGACTATGTGATCAACACCGTCGATCACCTCAAGACATTGCGGATTCGCGATCATCATCTTGAAGCGATCGTGCAGCGGCTTCCGACGCAATAACGGCGTTGTGCGTTACCGGAGGCGAGGATCGGCGGGCAGTGCGCCGAGTTCGCGCAACCGGCGCTTGGCATCTTGGCGCAACGGGATCTGCGGATTGGCCTCGACGGTCTCCACCAGCAGCTTGTCGCTGGCGGTTTCCATCACCTCGACCAGCTCCTCCATGAAGGCGTCGGGATCCATGCCGGGCGCGATCGGCGGCAGGATTTGGACCTTGAAGTGGCCGGGAAAGCGCAGGAACTTGCGCCGCGGCCAGAACAGGCCCGGGTGCATGACAACGGGCACCACCGGGACCTGAAGATCGCGGTAGAGCCTGGCAATGCCGTATTTGTAATCCGGCGGCGCGCCGGCCGGCCGGCGTGTTCCTTCGGGATAGATGATCAGCTGGCGGCCGCTTTGAATTTCCCTTTTGGTGCGTTCCAGCACTTCGGCCATGACCTTGCCGCGGGCGCCGCGGTTGACAGGGATCATTTTCATCTTCGAGACATACTGGCCGAACAGCGGAATCCACATCAGTTCACGCTTGAGGATGTAGACCGGATCGTCGAGCCAGGGCAGCAGCGCATAGGCATCCCAGAAGGACTGGTGCTTGGGCGCGAAGATGTAGCCGCCCTCTGGGATGTTCTCGAGGCCTTCGATTTCGAATGTCGTCCCGGCAATCTTTGCCTGCAGCCAGTGATTGGCGCGGACCCAGTTCTTCGGCACGGCCCAGGCTTTCTTGCGCTCGGCCAGGAAGTAATAGGGCGAAAACACGATCATCCGTACGATCAGATTTATGTAGAAAGCGAGATTGAAGAGTATGGACCGAAGGGCAATCATCGAAAAATCCGGATTTGCATGTGGCTCGCTCGACCTGCCGGACGGAGCCTTGCGTCCGGGTTACACCATCGAAGGTCGGCGGAAAACCTGCAGCGCGGGAAAAATCACTCGAGGCTGGCGGCCATCGGCTGTTTGCCGGCGGCATCGGCACGCAAACCGCTGGCAGGCTTGGCTCCACTCCAGTAGCGCAGCCTGGCAAGCGAGTACTTGGCATATTCCATGAACAACGTGCGCAAGGCGATCGGATCGGACAGCCAGGTCTCGGTTTTCAGATCCGTGTGGGTGACGGGGTAGGCCAGGAAAGTGACGTCGGGGCTCGCCTGGGAGAGTTCCAGCAGGCTGCGCGGCATGTGGTAATTGTTGGTCACCACCAGAATGCGATCGTAGTTGCGCTGCCGTATCCAGCCGGCGGTTTCATTGGCGTTGCCGATCGTATCGAGCGCCTCGTAGCCGATGTCGACACAGCAATCGAAGGTGGCCAGCTTGGTGCCGGTGGCGCGGCGCAACGCGGCGCCGCTGGTGGAGGGGTTCACCCCCGAGATCAGCAGACGTTCGCCGACACCCTTTTCAAGCAGCGCCAGGGCCTGATCGATTCGCTGATAACCGCCTGTCAGCGCCACGATGGCATCGACCTCGCCGGGGATGCCGGTTGCCTTCAGTTCCGAGATCGTGTCGGTGAAGCGGAAAAATCCCATTGCAATCAACGCCGCGCCGACAATGGCTGCAACCGTGACAATGCGAAGGCCGTGGTGACCCACCCGCCGCAGACGATGAAATGCACCCGTCTTGGCAGCCACGGCCGGGGCCGGTTCAGGTTGTGCGGTCTCCACGCTCATGATTCATGAATACCCCGAGATTCCGGCAAGGACCAGTCGGATTTGCGGCAAAACCCGGGCAAGCTAACCTATTTCTGCCAGTGAGGGATCGGCGCGCTGGCGGTCGATCTCGCGGATGGTGCGGATAACGGTCAGGCGCGTGGTCACGGCGGTCATGGCGGAGATCAGGATGACAATGCCGACGATGCCGAAATAGCCCGCGCCGCTCAGGGTGAAGCGGCCGAACAGGGCCGTGACCTGATCGTTCAAGGCGGTTGCCATCGAGTTGGACTGCCATGCGCCAAGCAACAGGAAGCCAAGTGCGGCAATGCCGCCACCGGCGGCCGCACCCTTGAGGCCAATCAACAGAAAGCGCTTCTGGAATTCGGCGCCGATGAAGCTGGTTTCGGCGCCGACAAAATGCAGCACTTCGACGATGTGGCGGTTTCCGGCCATGACGCCGCGGGTGGCGAAGATCACCGTCAACATGGTGGTGGCAAACATCAGAGCCAGGATGCCGACCCCGATCAGAACCGTGATCCGGGCCATGGAGATCAGGCGGTTGGCCCATGCCCGGTGATCATCCAGTACGGCGGCGGGAACCGCGTCGGCAAGTTTCTGTCGGATCGCGGCAAAGTCCGGAGGTGCAGTCTCGTCGATGGTGACAATGACCAGCCGCGGCACCGGCAGTTCGTCCATGTCGAAGCCTTCGCCGAGCCACGGTTCCAGTAGCCGGGCGGTGGCGGCACGGTCGACGATGTCGGCGCTCAGTGTTCCGGGGAAGGACAGGGCGAGGTTCCTGACCTCCGTGAGCGCGGTCTCCATGTCGAGCCCGTCATCGGGCTTGATCTGGATGGTGATCTCGCGGGAGACATCACCCTGCCAGGCTTCGGCCTTCTCCTGCACCATGGTCACGGCGCCGAGCGTCAGCGCGCAGAGGAACGACATGATGGCGATGACGACCATCAGCGCATGGCCGGAGACATTGACCGGCGGGACGATCGGCGCCATCGGTCGCAAGCTGACTAGGCGGTCTCTCTTCGGATTGTCGCGGCCCCGGTTGCCGTTTCGGTTGGCGGCGCGCTCAGTCATGGATGTCGAGCCGCCCTTCCGTCAGGATCATTCGGCGTGCATCGACCCGGTCCATCAATGTCAGATCATGGGTCGCGATCACAACGGCCGTTCCGAGCCGGTTGAGTTCGGTAAACAGGTTGAGCAGGCGCCTGGCCATCGGCGGATCTACATTGCCGGTGGGTTCGTCGGCAAGCAGGACCTCGGGCTGGTCGATCAGGGCGCGGGCGATGGCGACCCGCTGTTTTTCCCCGCCCGAGAGAACCGGCGGCAGCACGTTGATGCGCTCGCCCAGCCCGACCCATTTGAGCAGTTCGATCACGTCGGAGCGATAGCTTGCCTCTTCCTTGCCGCGCACGCGCAACGGCAGGGCCACGTTTTCGTAGGTGGTCATGTGATCAAGCAGCCGGAAATCCTGAAACACGATTCCGATGCGGCGGCGCAAGAGGGGCAGTTCCTCGCCCGGGATCACGGCTATGTCGCGGCCGAACATGCGAATCAGTCCGCGCGTCGGCTTGAGCGACATGAACAGAAGCCGCATCAGCGTGGTCTTGCCGGCGCCGGACGGGCCGGTGAGAAACTGGAATGACCCCTTGGGGATGTCAAACGTCAGGTCACGAAGGACCTCAGGCCCCATCCCGTAACGCAAGCCGACATTTTCGAAATGGATCAACAGTCACTTCCTGTCCTGGTGGTCTTACCGCGCAGCGACCGCCCGCACACTCGCCGGGCATGGTTAATGCAACATTAATGTGCGTAGCTTGTGGCGCTGTCATCGAGGCTTGTTCGCCAAGCGTTAACCATTTTCATTTACGGATCGGTAAGAGATGTTTCAATGCCTCCTGCGCGGCAGGGGTGGAAAAGGAGTGCATGATGGGCGTTTCGCATCGCGCAGCACATGCCATTGAGCCGGCAACCGCGGATCTCCTGATGCCGGAGCGGACCAGGCAGCCGCGTGCGAAGCGCGCGCGCGACGTCGAGGACGCCAGTTTCGAAGCGGTTTCCGTGCCACGCGATGTGTTCTCGACGCGCGCCAACGCGGCTGAAACCAGCAATGTCTTCAAGTCCCGGATCGTCCAGCCCGAGGCGGATGGTCCGGTGCCGCGCGATTTCGCTGCGAAAACGATGGCACAGGGGGAGCGCCTCGATGTGTTCGGTCACGCCAAAAGCCCATTGCGGTCTCGCCGGTCAAAGTCCGGCAGGTTGCTGCTTGCCTTCGCGGTCTCTGCCGTGGCGGCGGTGATTGCCTTCTGGCTGGCAGGCGGTCATGCGCTGGTTGAGGAAACCGGCAGTCAGCAGCCGAGCCCACGGATCAGTGCGCCGGTTGCGGCGATGGAAACCCCGGACGCGGGTCCGGCTGATCCTGTGGTGACGTCGACCGTTCCAAGGGAGACGCCCCCGGCTTCGGCCAGTAGCTATACCGCTCCGCTGCCGCGCCCGGCCCGGATCGAGCGTGCGGGGTCCATCCTGATGATCCGTCCGGCCGGCAATTGATAGGGTTCCTCGGCTGACGGAATTGGTCAGGCAACTTGCTGGAGCCGGAGCAATCCGGTGGAAACGGGCCGTCACCCTGTCGCAGGTGACGGATTGCAGGATCAAAATGCTTCCAATTGCCGGCGAAGGGCTCTAGGAGTGGGCGCTCATATTAGACGGAACGTCCTGGAGAGCGCGAATGCCGGTTGTGCGCGGAAAAATCATCGAGCCCCTGTTTACGCCGGAGGTGATTGCGACCCGCAATCGCGCGATGGCGAAAGAGATTGCGGCCAGTCCGAAGAAGGATCTGCTGGTGATCTCGATCCTCAAGGGGTCGTTCATTTTTGCGGCCGACCTGATCCGCGCCCTGCACGATGCCGGGCTCGAGCCGGAAGTCGAGTTCATCACGCTGTCGAGTTACGGCCGCGGGACGACCAGTCAGGGCGTGAAGATCATCAAGGATATCGACAGCGACGTGAAGGGGCGGGATGTCCTCTTGATCGATGATATTCTCGAATCCGGCCGGACGCTGCGATTCGCCCGCGACCTGATGTATGAACGCGGTGCCAATGATGTCGATATCGCGGTGCTGCTCGACAAGCGCTCGCGCCGTGAAGGTAATCTCGATGCCGATTATGTCGGCTTTGAATGCCCGGATTATTTCGTGGTAGGCTACGGCATGGATGTCGCCTATGCCTTTCGCGAGCTGCCCTTTGTCGGCGTGGTCAAGGGCGACGCCTGAGCCGATTGCGCGGCTGCGACGAGATCTCGCAAGCTGTCGAAATGAGCATGGTGTTCATCTTGCGGCAAGATTTGCGCCCTAGTTTCCTCTCTTAAACAAGGGAAGCACAACATGGCCAGAATTCTCATTGCCGAAGACGAAGACTCGCTCAGGCGCTTTGTGGCGCGGGCACTGGTCATGGATGGGCACGAAGTGGTCGAGGCCGGTGACGGCGCCGAGGCGCTGGATCATCTTCTGGAGACCAGCTTTGATCTGTTGTTGTCCGATATCCGGATGCCGGTGATGGACGGGATCGCCTTGGCCACTGCCTCGGCGGAGAACAATCCGGCGATGCCGATCTTGCTGATGACCGGCTATGCCGAACAGCGTGAACGCGCCGAACCGCTGATGAAAATCGTGGTCGATGTGGTGCCGAAGCCCTTCACGCTGCCCGATATCCGGCAGGCGGTCGCGGATGCGCTTGTGCCTCAGGCTGCCTGAACCGCTCAGTTCACTGCAGGTCGAGCAGACGCTCGAGATATCGTTTTTCCAGCTCCGGTGAGAATTGATCGCCCAGCCGCTTGCGGATGGCATCCAGAATTTCGCGGGCGCGCTGGATATCGATCTCGTCGGGAACCTTGACCCGGCTGCCAAAATCCGGACCGGTGGTCGCGCGTGGCCTGCCCAGGGGATCGCGATCATCGGCCGAACGGTTGCCGTTGCGGTCCGGTCCTTCGCCCTCGGCGTCACCCTGCTGGTTGCCCATGGCCTGCATCATCTGGTTCATCATGTCCTCGGCGCCCTGCCTGAGCGCCTGCAGGGCGCGGCCCTGGTCGCCGAGCGCCTGACCGGTTTCCCCACCTTCGAGATTGCCGGCGGCATCGCCCATGGCCTCTCCGGCCTCGCCAAAACCTTCCGACGGCTGGATTCCCATGCCCTCAAGGTCGCTCTGCAATTGCCCCAGAGCGTCGCGCAATTGCTGCTGGCTGCGGCCGAGTGCGCCCAGCATTTCTTCCAATGACTGTTGGCCCTCGCCCTGCTGACCCTGGTCCTGTCCCTGGCCAGGGTTCTGCTGACCCTGCTGCTGGCGGTCGCGGCCTTCACCGGACTGGCTCTGGCGTTCGCGGTCGGCGCGCATGGTTTCGTCCATCAGCTGCTGTTGCTGCCGCATCAATTCGCCGAGCTTGTCCATCTGCTGGCGCATCGGGCCGCCCTGCTGCTGCTGGCGTTGTTGCCTGCCGGCCTGCAGGTTGTTCATCATCCGCTGCAGCTCCTGCAGCATCTGCTGGGCCTGATCACGGGCACCGGAGCGGGCCAGGTTCTCGATCTGGTCGAGCATGTTGTCGAGATCGCGCTGGCGCAGCATGTTCTGGGGCATCGCCTGCTGATCCGGACTCTGGCTGTTGGGGTTTTGCCGGGCCAGTTCGCGGATGTATTCCTGCATGGCCTGACGCAATTCGTCCATCAGCTGGCTGATCTCTTCGTCGCTGGCGCCGTTTTCGAGCGCCTCGGCCAGTGCATTCTGGGCATCGCGCAATCGGCGCTCGGCAAGCGACAGGTTGCCGTCCTCGATCTGCAGGGCAACGCTCCACATGTAGTCGATGGCGTCGCGCAGATCCTCATCCGTACGGGAATAGACCAGCCTGCCGCGGACCGATTCGAGCAGCAAATAGTGGGTCAGGTTGGGGATGGTTTCTTCCGGCGCGATGGTCAGGGCGTCATGGAGGTCAAACACGCGGGGCAGATTGTTGGCATCAAGCGCCAGCACGCCGCGCTGCTCCACCACTGCGGCCGCCAGCGGCTCGGAAAAGCGGCGGCCCGGGAGCACGGTTTCAAGTGTCTCGCTGCGGCCCTGTTGTCCTGCGCCGTCGGTGGCCACCAGCGTGATGCGGACTTTCTGCCCGGCCAGCGGATGTTCGGTCAGATCATGGCTTGCCACCGCGCGATTGTCTTCGGAAGAGCGTCGCGGCAGGGTCAGTCGGTATTTGGGTGGATCAAACAGCGGCCGGGCCGCGGGTGAGGGCTCGCCCGCGGGGACGATTTCGGCCTCGGCACTGGCAATGCCGTGATCGTCTGTCAGTGTGTAGTCGAGTTCCAGCGCACCATTGACGGCGCGGCGGGGCGTTTCGACGAAGCTGGCAACTGGCGGCTCATCCGGGATCAGATTGATGGCAAAGGCCACTTCCGAGCGGCCGGCGTTGATCTTCAGCTCGCCACCGGCTTCAGGTGTGATGGTCCAGCTCGCCGCGCCCGTCGGAATTGCCTGGTTTGCCGCGGCGGCATCAACCTGATCGACGGGGCTGAGTGACTTGCTGTCAGCCCCCCAGAGCACTTGCGCGTCTTCGGCGCTGCCGCCGACGCGGATGGTGATCTGGCTGCCTTCGATGGCGTTGACCGCTTCTCCCGGCTGGCGTGCCAGCCCGGTGAGGAAGACAGGCGCCTGGTTGACGTAGGATGGCGGCGTGATCCAGGCATCGATACGGATATCGGGCAGGTTGGTGTCGGCATGGCTGACAAAGGCATCGGTCGGTCTGCCGGAGTGTCCGGAGAACGAGTAGCCGAAAGCCACGAACAGCAACAGGGCGATGGCGACGCGGATGCCCCAGGGGTCGCGCTCGGGCAGGCTCGAGCGGGGAATGCCGGCCTCCAGCGTGCCGATCTTTTCGGCCATGCGGCGGCGGTGTTCGAGCCAGAGCGCCCGGGCGAACGGGTCTGTGGCCTCGATGGTGTCGTCCTGCGTGGTGATGGCCTGGTTGGCGATCCGGTTCTGTGCTTCCAGCCGCTCGTCAATCTCCCGGCCTGTGGGCTGCCGGAAGCCGAGGAGAGGCCGGAGTGCAGCCAGAAAGCCGAGCCCGAACAGGCCCAGGCTAACCAGACGAAGCCAGTCGGGAACGATCCGGAAAACCCCGAACCAGGAAAGGCTGAGATAAAGCGCCGCGACACCCAGCAGAGGGGCGGAGAGGGTGAGCAGGCGCCCGAGCGACAGGTTGAGGCGCATGCGCAGGCGGGCAAAAGCCACCGACCGGGGCGCATCGTTGCCGGAGCCCAGGGGACCGGATCCATCGGAGTGGGTTTGCGTGCCGTCGGCCTTGCCTGCCATCTCATATTCCTTCAGCGTCGAATACGAAGATAGCAGTCTTTGCGGCCAAGGCGAGGCCTGTGCCGAAAAAGTGAAGCGCGATTGTCACCCTCGGGGACTATTTCCCCGGCTTGTGCGACAGGGGCTGCAAAGGCCTCGGCTCAGTCGAGCCAGTCAGGCAGCGAATCAAGACCGATCAGATCGTCATAGGAAGGGCGCGGGCGAATGACGTGAAACCGGTTTTCATGCACCAGCACTTCGGGGATCAGCAGCCTGGTGTTGTAGGTGCCGGCCTGCACTGCGCCATAGGCGCCGGCCGAGCCGAGCGCGATCAGGTCGCCGGGCTTGAGCGCCGACATCTCACGGTCCTTGGCCAGGTAATCGCCGCTTTCGCACACCGGGCCGACAATATCGGCGCGGATGCGGGGCGCGTTTGCGGCTGACAGCTTGACCGGCCGGACCTCGTGCCAGGCTTCGTAGAGCGTGGGACGGATGAGATCGTTCATGGCGGCATCGACGATGACGAAGGTCTTGTCGCCGCCATCCTTGATGTAGATGACTTCGGACACCAGCACGCCGGCATTGGCAACAATCAGGCGGCCCGGTTCGAGGATCACCTTGCAGCCAAGATCGCGCAGCCGCGCCTTGACCATGTCACCATAGGCGTCCGGATCCGGCGGCGTCGAATTGTCGTCGCGGTAGGGGACGCCAAGGCCGCCGCCGATGTCGAAATGATCGATGGTGTGGCCGTCGGCGCGAAGCGTGCCGATCAGTTCGACCATCAGCTTCAGCGCGTCGTCAAAGGGCTGCAGATCGGTGATCTGGCTGCCGATATGCATGTCGATGCCGGTGGCGCGGACGCCTTCCAGGCTGGCCGCGTGGGCGTAGACAGCCTGGGCTCGCTGCCAGGAAATGCCGAACTTGTCTTCCTTCTTGCCGGTCGAGATCTTGGCATGGGTCTTGGCGTCGACATCCGGGTTGATGCGGAAGGAGATCGGCGCCACCTTGCCCAGCGTCAGGGCGCGGGCATTGAGCACCTCGAGTTCGGGTTCGGATTCGACGTTGAAGCAGTAGATCCCGGCGGTCAGGGCGGCGTCGATCTCGCGGATGGTCTTGCCGACGCCGGAAAACATGATCTTCGACGCGGGAATGCCTGCCGCCAGCGCGCGGCGCAACTCGCCTTCCGAGACCACATCGACGCCGGATCCAAGCTGCGCCAGGGTCTTCAGCACGGCCTGGTTGGAATTGGCCTTCATGGCGTAGCAGACCATCGAATCGATGTCGGCGAACGCGCCTGAAAACACCTTGTAATGGCGGCTCAGGGTCGCGGTCGAATAGCAATAGAACGGGGTGCCGACCTGGGCTGCGATGTCGGGCAGGCTGACGCCTTCGGCATGCAGGATGCCATCGCGATATTCAAAATGGTTCACTGGGTGTGCCTATTCGAGAAGACCATCAAGGATGAAAGACCGTTCCTTGATCGGAGCGGCGGGAGCAGCCTCTTGGGCGGTGCCGGCTGGTGCGGGGGCGATGTTGGGGCGTTCGAGGTCACCCTTGCGACCGCATCCGGTCAGGACCGCGCCGAGCATTGCCACTGCACAGGTGGTTTTTATCCATGGGCCGGTCGTCATTCGCTGTTCCTCGCAATAGCCCGCGGTTCGTCTGGCGCGGGAGCCTACATACAGGTTTTTGGCATACAGGTTTTTGGCGCAAAGTGCACCCGGTTTGTCTCTCCGGTCCCTAGACGCGGGCGCGCCACCAGGCGATCTGCTTGCGGACCTGCGACGGCGCGGTGCCGCCAAAACTCTGGCGGCTGGCAACGGAGGCATCAACCGTCAGCACGTCGAAGATGCCTTCGGTAATCGCCGGGTTGATCGACTGCAGGTCGGCCAGTGACAGTTCGGCCAGCTCGCAGCCCTTCTGCTCGGCCATGGCGACGGCATGGCCGGTGGCGTGATGGGCGTCGCGGAACGGCAGGCCGGCCTCGCGCACCAGCCAGTCGGCCAGATCGGTTGCGGTTGAATAGCCCGATCCGGCAGCCTTGCGCATCTGGTCGGCACGGATCTCCATATCGCTGACCATGCCGGTCATGGCTGCAAGTGACAGCTCCAGACTTTCGGCGGCGTCGAAGACCTGTTCCTTGTCTTCCTGCATGTCCTTGGAATAGGCCAGCGGCAGGCCCTTCATGATGGTCAGCAGACCAATCAGCGATCCGTTGATGCGGCCGGTCTTGGCGCGGACCAGTTCGGCCGCATCGGGATTCTTCTTCTGCGGCATGATCGAGGAACCGGTGGAGAAGGCGTCCGAGAGCCGGACAAAGCCGAATTGCGGCGTCGACCAGATGACGATTTCCTCGGCCAGCCGTGACATGTGCATGGCGCAGATCGAGGCGAGCGAGAGGAATTCCAGCGCGAAATCGCGGTCCGAGACCGTGTCGATCGAGTTGCGGGTGGGCTCGCGGAAGCCGAGCGCCTGAGCGGTCATGTCGCGGTCAATGGGAAAACCGGTGCCGGCAAGAGCGGCCGAACCGATAGGGCTTTCGTCCATGTGTTCGATGGCGTGGCGGACGCGCTGGCGGTCGCGGCCGAACATTTCGACATAGGCCATGCAGTGATGGCCGAAAGTGACCGGCTGCGCCGACTGAAGGTGGGTGAAGCCCGGCATGACGGTGTCAGCATGCTGCTCAGCCTTGTCGAGGAAGGCGGTGATCAGCCGGGTCAGGGCTGCTTCGGTGCGGCCAAGCTCTTCCTTGACCCAGAGGCGGAAGTCGAGAGCGACCTGGTCATTGCGCGAGCGGGCGGTGTGCAGCCGGCCGGCGGTCGGGCCGATGAGTTCGGCGAGCCGCGACTCGATATTCATGTGAATGTCTTCGAGCTGGCGCGAGAAGACAAACTTGCCGTCCTCGATCTCTGACAGGATCGTGTTCAATCCGTGAGTAATCTTGTCGCAATCTTCGCTCGAAACTATGCCAGTCTTGGCAAGCATGGCCGCATGTGCGAGGGAACCGCGGATGTCCTGGGCATAGAGCTTGCGGTCGAAATCGATGCTGGCGTTGATTTCTTCCATGATAGCATCTGGTCCGGAGGCAAAACGGCCACCCCACATCTGGTTTGACGCCTGTTTGTCCTTATCTGTCGACATGAGCCTGCCTTGGAGTTTGTCATGAGCCAATCGCGCAAAAGCCTTTCCACCGGTGCCCTGGTTGCAATCGCAATTGGTCTGGGCGCCGTTGTCGGGGCAGCCGGGATATACTGGAAAGCATCGCCCTCTGGCAATGCGCCGGGGCAGGAAAGTCTGGCTTCGGCTGGCGCCGCCACCTGCGAGGCTGATCCGGCGATGCTCGCGGGGCTGGAGCCACTGGCCAAGGGCGAGGTGGCGGCGATGTCTGTTCGCGATCAGCCGGTCGCACTTCCCGAGCTGGCTTTTGTCTCCCCGCAGGGTGATGCGCTGACGCTCGCGGATTTTTCCGGCCAGGCTTTGCTGGTCAATCTCTGGGCGACCTGGTGCGCGCCATGCCGGGCGGAGATGCCGGCGCTGGCCGAGCTGCAGTCAGAGCTGGGTGACGAGGATTTCAAGGTGCTGGCGATCAATATCGATACCGGTGATGTCGCCAAGCCAAAGTTGTTTCTTGACGAGATCGGGGTCGCCAATCTGGGGCTTTACCGTGATGCGTCGATGGGCGTGTTCAATACGCTGAAGAAGGAAGGCCTGGCCTTCGGCCTGCCGGTGACGCTGATGATCGGCAAGGATGGCTGCATGCTGGGCGCCATGAACGGTCCGGCGGAATGGGCTAGCACAGATGCCAAGGCCCTGGTCAAGGGGCTCAAGGCTCTTTGAAGAAAGGCGCGGGCGGAAAATTCCGTCCACGCCCTCGCTGCAATCCAGATTGTTTTGAACCTCAGTTGAAGGCGCAACCGGGCTTTGCGCCGAACTTCTTGAAGATCATCGCTGCGGGGCAGAAGCCGGTGAACGAGGACTGGATCAGGTTGAGGCCGACAAAAACGGTCAGCAAGTGCCAGTAGGGCGATACGTAAACGCCGAGCGCTACCGATAGAAGAACCATAAAGCCTGCGAATGCCAAAATCATACGATCGAGTGCCATTGTCTTTCCTTTGCTGAATTCCGGGGACGAGTGCCGGGCCACGCCCGTTTTCGAACTGGACTGACATATAGCAATTACGCATTATATATACAAGATGTTTTATATAAATGATCGACGGGGACGCTTGACTGAGTGCAGTTGTGTGTCCGGGATTTTGTGCTGAGCCGGCCGCGCAGAGGTCGCAGTCAGGTCAGCCGCCGATGCGGCTGCGGGTGTCGGGCTTGCGCCTGATGTGCAGGGTCTTGGTGACGCGGGCGACAGGATCGCCGTCGCTGTTGACGATCTCGACCGGAAACGAGCACAGATAGACGTCGCCTTCAGCACCGGTGTTGGCCCGAATGTCATCAAGGTCTTCGTCGGTCAGCCGGAAATTGGCGGAGACGGTGCCGCGCCCGGGCCGCAGGAACTCGATTTCGGCTGATCGGTCCCAGACCGTGTAACTGCGGTCGAGATTGCGCATCACCATCAGCATCCAGAACGGGTCCGTCATGGCAAACAGCGAGCCGCCAAAGTGACAGCCGACATAGTTCTTGTTGTAGAAGCGCTCGCGCAGTTCGACATCGACGGCCCGGAAATCATTGCTGATCCGGCGAATGCGGATGCCGGAAAACAGCAACGGCGGCCACAGGTTCATGCTGCGGCGCAGGGCATTGGCTTTCATGGGAAAGTACTACCGGGTGGGGACGGGCGTCTCGCCGCGATAATCGTAGAAGCCGCGGCCGGATTTGCGGCCCAGCCAGCCGGCCTCGACATATTTGACCAGCAGCGGGCAGGGCCGGTATTTCGAATCCGATAGCCCGTCATGCAGCACCTGCATGATCGAAAGGCAGGTGTCGAGCCCGATGAAATCGGCGAGCTGCAGCGGCCCCATCGGATGGTTGGCGCCAAGCTTCATGGCGGTGTCGATGGCCTCGACCGATCCGACGCCTTCGTAAAGCGTGTAGATGGCCTCGTTGATCATCGGCAGCAGGATGCGGTTGACGATGAAGGCCGGGAAATCTTCGGCAACGGTCACGGTCTTGTCGAGCGTGTCGATGAAGGCACGTGCCGAATTGAAGGTGATCTCTTCGGTGGCGATTCCGCGCACCAGTTCGACCAGCTTCATCACCGGCACTGGGTTCATGAAATGAATCCCGATGAAGCGTTCCGGCCGGTCGGTGGCCGACGCCAGGCGGGTGATCGACAGGGAAGAAGTGTTGGTGGCGAGAATGGCTTCGGGATTTAGCAGCGGGCAGAGCTGCTGGTAGATCTTGCGCTTGACAGTCTCGTCTTCGGTGGCAGCCTCGATGACGAGGTCCATGGTCGCCAGCCCGTTCATCTCAGGGGCAAAATTGATCCGGGAGAGGGCTGCCTCGCGCTCGGCTTCGGTGGTCTTGCCGGAGGAAACCTGGCGGGCGAGATTGCCGCTGATGGTCGCCAGCATGTCCTGGAGCGTATCGGCAGAGATGTCGTGCACATGGACATCGTAACCCGCCATGGCGCAGACATGGGCAATTCCGCCGCCCATCTGTCCCGCGCCGATAATGCCGACACTCTTGATCTGGTTGCCCATTTGACCCGCCTGACTGATTTTAGGATGCGCCTCCGGCGCGCTCGCTGCAGCGCACCCGAGACAAGAACCTAAATGGCCGGGATGGAGACGTCCAGCCCGGCCATTGATCTTGTCGTCACATTCTGTCGGTTCAGAGCGCTTTTTCAAGCTCCGGCAGGGCGTCGAAGAGGTCGGCGACCAGTCCGTAGTCCGCCACCTGGAAGATCGGGGCTTCCTCATCCTTGTTGATGGCGACGATGACCTTGGAGTCCTTCATGCCGGCAAGGTGCTGAATGGCGCCGGAAATGCCGCAGGCGATGTAGAGATCGGGTGCGACGACCTTACCGGTCTGGCCGACCTGCCAGTCGTTGGGCGCATAGCCCGCATCGACGGCGGCGCGCGATGCACCGACGGCTGCACCGAGCTTGTCGGCCACCGGCAGGATGACTTCCTGGAACTTCTCGGACGAACCGAGTGCACGGCCGCCGGAGATGATGATCTTGGCGGAGGTCAGTTCCGGACGATCGCTTTCGGCAATCGCGTCCTTGACGAAGGACGACAGGCCCGGATCGCCAGCGGCAGCGGTCGATTCAACCGAAGCTGAACCGCCTTCGCCAGCAGCCGAGAAAGATGCCGTACGAACCGTGATGACGCGCTTGGCATCCGTCGACTTGACGGTCTGCAACGCGTTGCCGGCATAGATCGGACGCTTGAACGTGTCCGCCGAGATGACCTCGATGATGTCGGAGATCTGCATCACGTCGAGAAGCGCTGCTACCCGCGGCATGACGTTCTTGCCCGATGTGGTGGCTGGCGCCATCAGCGTGTCGTAGCCATCGGCCAGCGAGACAACAAGGTCGGCAAGCGGTTCGGCCAGCCGGTTGGCGTATTCGTCGCCCTCGGCGTGCAGCACCTTGGCGACGCCGTCGAGCTTGGCGGCTGCGTCGGCGGCTGCCTTGGCGTCCTTGCCGGCTACCAGAACGTGGACGTCGCCGCCGATCTGGGTGGCGGCGCTGACGGCCTTTGCGGTCTGGTCGGACAGCGAAGCGTGGTCGTGTTCGGCAATAATGAGAATGGCCATGAGTGTTTCTTCCTTTCCCGCGCTTACAGCACGCCTGCTTCGTTCTTGAGCTTGTCGACGAGTTCGGCAACGGAGCCGACCTTGACGCCGGCCTTGCGGCCGCCCGGCTCTTCGGTCTTGATGACCTCGAGACGCGGCGCGGTGTCGACGCCGTAGTCAGCCGTGGTCTTCTTGTCGAGCGGCTTCTTCTTGGCCTTCATGATGTTGGGCAGCGAAGCGTAGCGTGGCTCGTTCAGGCGCAGGTCGGTGGTGACAATCGCAGGCAGCTTGACCGAAATGGTCTGCAGGCCGCCGTCGACTTCACGGGTGACGTCGGCCGAACCATCGCCGATTTCGACCTTGGAGGCGAATGTGGCCTGGCTCCAGCCGAGCAGGGCCGAGAGCATCTGGCCGGTCTGGTTGGAATCGTCATCAATGGCCTGCTTGCCGAGGATGACCATGTCCGGGTTTTCCTCGCCGATGATCCCCTTGAGGATCTTGGCTACTGCCAGCGGTTCAACAACCCCTTCGGCTTCCACCAGGATTGCCCGGTCTGCGCCCATGGCGAGAGCCGTACGCAGGGTTTCCTCAGCCTTGGCCGGTCCGATGGATACGGCGATCACTTCGGTGGCCTTGCCGGCTTCGCGGAGCCGCAGGGCTTCCTCGACGGCGATTTCGTCGAACGGGTTCATCGACATCTTCACATTGGCGAGATCGACGCCGCTGCCATCTGGCTTGACTCGGATCTTGACGTTGTAGTCAACAACCCGCTTGACCGGCACGAGAATTTTCATCGGTTTGCCTTCCTCACTTTACTAGGCCTCACTGTTTCGGCCGTGTCCTGATGGGCCCGGAACCTCCGGCACTCAGATCATCGACCCGGTTTTTGCCTGTACTGACGCCAGCCGGATAGCCGATTGGCGACATGGATACGCGATTTTTCTCCAAATTCAATCGCAACAGCACAGGAGATTTTGCAACGCGAGATAAATGACGCTCAGGTCCGCGTCAAATCGGTGCTCAGTCGCTATCGTCCCCACTTCGGCACAGGGGGAGAAGACTCCTCTTTTTCAGGGACAATCGGCGGTGCCTTGTGAACCACCGCGCGGGGGCTGTCGATGGTGCGGTCGAACAGTGGCACCCCGGAGCGGCGGAAGACAAGGACCAGAGCCGCACCGGCAATGATGCCACCGACATGGGCTGCCCAGGACACATCGCCGCCGATATCGGTGACCAGCATGAAGAACTGGAACACCACCCAGATCAGCAGCGGAATGAAGGCCGGCAGCGGCAGCGGAATGCGTCCGAGCACAAGAACCCAGACCCGGACCTTGGGATGCAGCATCAGATAGGCGGCGACGATGCCGGCGACCGCGCCGGACGCGCCGATCAGCGGGCTTTCCGACGCGGGCAGCAGCAGGCCGTGGGTAAAGGCCCCGGCGGCGGCGCAGGCAAAATAGAAAATGAGGAACCTGATATGGCCCATGGCGTCTTCGACATTGTCGCCGAAGACCCAGAGGAAGATCATGTTCGAGCCCAGGTGCAGCAGGTTTCCGTGCAGGAAAGAGTAGGTGACATAGGTGGCATTCTCGGGGACCAGGACCAGCGAGGGCTGCAGCTCGGCAATGTCGTTGACAACCGAGGGAATGAAGCCGAGGCCCAGAACCGTGGCGGTGGTGAATTCGCTGTTGGCGCCGGCGAGCTCGGTGACGCCCCAGACAATCGCATTGAGTGCGATCAGCGACCAGGTGACCCATTGCAGCTTGATGTGCTTGAGATCGTTGGAATCATGCAAGGGGATGAACATCGCGAGGTATCCGTCTGGGCCGATCCGGCTGGTGAGTGGTGGGGCAGAGGCTACCGGTTCTTGCCGGGAACCCAAAGCACATCCGTGCGGCCGTGATCATTGACCCAGCGGGCGGCAACGAAAAGAAAGTCGGACAGGCGATTGGCGTAGCGGATGGCGGCCGGGTTGACGGCCTCGCCGTCCTGGGCCGCGAGTTCGACCATCAGCCGTTCGGCCCGGCGGGCGACGGTGCGGGCGAGGTGCAGATGGGCCGAGGCCGCTGTTCCGCCCGGCAGAACAAAGGAGCGCAGGGGTTCGAGATCGGCATTGAGCTGATCGATGTCGGATTCGATGCGATCGACCTGGGCATCGACAATCCGCAAGGGTTCGTATTCCGGCTTTTCACCGGTGTCGGGCGTTGCCAGATCGGCGCCGAGGTCGAAGCAGTCATTCTGGATCCGCATCAGCATGGCGTCGAGATCAGCATGACCAGCCGTGTGCAGCCGCGCCATGCCGATCACCGCGTTGGTTTCATCGATGGTGCCGTAGGCCTCGATCCTGAGGTCGTATTTCGGGCGCCGGTCACCGGCCACCAGCCCTGTCGTGCCGTCATCGCCGGTTCGGGTGTAGATCTTGTTGAGCTTGACCATGGGAGAGGCTTTCTGAATCGGAGGCAGGGTGCGGCGGGTGTTCTCGCTGCGGCGTCAGGCTCAGCGGCCGCCGCCGGTCAGCCAGACGGTCACGACGATCAGCACCACCGCGACAAATTGCAGCAAGACGCGCATCTGCATCAGCTTGTTGGAGAGATTGCCCGATCCGCCGCGCGCCATGTTGACGAGGCCGCGCACCAGCACGGCGGCTACCGCCAGCATGACGATGATGGACAGGACATAGGTTACGGATGACATCTGGTCGTTTCCTTGTGATGAAATCTGAAGGGGAACATAGGGGCTTTTGCCGGCAAGTCCATCGGCGGGCCGGGCTCAATCCTGCCGGGCGAGAAAGGGATAGAACAGCCGTGCCGGCACGAGCCTGCGGGCAATGACGCCGAATTTCGCCGCCCGTGTCACCGGGTAATGGTAGCGCGGCCGGCGAGCGGTGAGAGCATGCCGCAACACCGCGTGGACGGCCTCGGGCCCGAGTTTGCCGCTGTCCGAGCGCTCCTGTTTTTCCAGCCGGCGGAGCTGGGCCTGGTAATCCTGGCGATGCACCGAATTCTCGATGTCGATATGGCGGTGAAACAGCTTCAGCGCATTGGCTCTGAAGCTGCTCTTGATTGCGCCGGGCTCGATCAGGCTGACATGGATGCCGGTGCCTTCCAGTTCAAGCGCGAGGGTGACGGAGAGACCTTCGAGCGCGTGCTTGGAGGCGTTGTAGGCGCCGCGGAAACGCATCGGAACCAGACCGAGAATCGAGGAGCATTGGACAATGCGGCCATGGCCTTGCGCCCGCATCACTGGGAGAACCCGCTGCGTCAGGTCGTGCCAGCCGAAGAAATTGGCTTCGAACTGGGCCCGCAACGCATCCACCGGTACATCCTCGACCGCGCCGACCTGCCCGTAGCCGCCATTGTTGAACAGTGCATCGCACCGCCCGCCGGTGAACTGCATGGCCTGTGCAAAGAACGCGGCAATGCTTTCAGGATCAGTATAATCGAGATGATAGGCCTCGATGCCATCATTTGTCAGGGTTGCTATGTCTTCCTCAGTGCGTGCCGAGGCGATCACCTGCCAGCCCTCGGCCTTAAGCGCGCGGGCGCAGTAAGCGCCGATTCCGCTGGAACAGCCTGTCACCACGATGGTCTTTTGTTGGCTATTCTGGCTCATTTCGCGTTCCACCCTGTTCCCGAGAGGGTTCAGATCCCATAATCATGGCGGGCTGACAATGCCGGCCCGGTTCGTATGTCAGTCAGACAGGGAGCAAACATTGCGACGCATGCGCGCAGTCATCCTCGATGCGGTGACCCATTTCAACAATGATGATGGCTGGGCGATGGCCAGTCACGTCGCCCTGTCGATCCTGATGGCCCTGTTTCCGTTCATGATCTTCGGAACGGCGCTGGCAAGTTTTCTCGGCGCCAATGCCTATGCGGAAACCGCGTCACACCTGATTTTCGACACCTGGCCCGAATCCATCGCCGCGCCGATTTCACGCGAGGTAATCAACGTGCTCACCATCGAACGCGGCGGACTGCTGACCGTGTCGGTGCTGGCGGCGGCGTTCTTTTCCGCCAATGGCGTCGAAGCGCTCCGGGTGTCGCTCAACCGGGCCTACCGGATGACCGAGACACGGGCCTGGTATGTCACAAGAGCCCAGAGCCTGGGGTTTGTGGTGATCGCGGTGATGGTGATCATGGCGATCAGCTTTCTGCTGGTGCTGGCGCCGCTGGCGCTGAGACTGGCGCGGCAGTTCGCGCCCTGGATGGAAACGCTGATTACCGCGGTCGATGACTGGCGCATCCTGGTCGCGGTCTCGGTTCTGATAGCGGGCCTGGTGCTGTCGCATCTGTGGCTGCCGGCGGGCAAGCGCAAGCTGCGTGACGTGATACCGGGGATCTGCGTGACACTGATTGCCTGGATTGCAGGCGCACTGGCCTTTGCCCGCTATCTGGAAGAATTCGCGACCTATGTTTCCACCTATGCCGGTCTTGCCTCGATCATGGTGGCGCTGGTGTTTCTTTACATCATTGCCGCAATCTTCATCCTCGGAGCCGAGATCAATGCGGCGATCCTGAAGGCGCGGGTGCGGGCCACGATCGAACTCGAGCGTGAGAACGCGCACGAAACTTGAGCCGCACTGCGGTCATCAGACCGTCATTCCGGCTTGGGCGAGAATATCCGCGCGGCTGGCGCCCTGCTGCCGCAACGAGGCAATGGACGTAGAGCCATCGCTCTTTGACAGTTTGCGTCCGGTTTCATCGCGGACAAGTCCGTGATGGTGATAACGCGGCGCGGGCAGGCCGAGCAGGTGCTGCAGAAGGCGGTGCACTGAGGTTGCGGCGAACAGGTCCTCGCCGCGAATGACGTCGGTGATGTTCTGAATGGCGTCATCGAGCGTGACTGCGAGATGATAGCTTGCCGGGACGTCGCGCCTGGCCAGGATGACATCGCCCCAGGCGCCCGGATCAGCGCTGATCTCACCGGTTTCTCCGGATGGTCCGGAGCCGTACTCCGACCATGACAGGTCACTGCCGAGACCGTCAAGCACGGCTTGCATGTCGAGCCGCCAGGCGTGCGGGGCGCCGGCTGCGATCCTTTGCGCGCGCTCGGATGCGGATAGGGTTCGGTCCTCGCCGGGATAGTGTGGCGCGCCGTCGGGGTCGCGCGGCCAGACCCGGCCGGTGGCCTCGATCTCCGAGATGCGGGCCGTGGTTTCGGCGCGGCTGAGGAAGGCCGGATAGATCAGGCCGAGCTTGCGCAACTCGCCAAGTGCTGCCTCGTATTCGGCAAAATGCTCCGACTGGCGTCTGACGGGCGCGGCCCAGTCGAGGCCGAGCCAGCCGAGATCTTCGAAGATTGCCGCCTCGAACTCGGGCCGTGCACGGGTGATGTCGATGTCTTCGATGCGCAGCAGAAACGTGCCGCCATGGGTCTTGGCAAAACGCCAGTTGAGCAGCGCAGATCGCGCGTGCCCGACATGCAGCAGCCCGTTGGGGCTAGGGGCAAAACGGACAATCGGGGCCTTGATGGCTGGATTGGCTGTGGTGTTGTCAGTTGGCATGGTGTTTCATGTCATTTCCGGTGAGCCTCGTCACGAGACAAGTCGCGCGTCATGATACAAGTCGACAGTCTGGGTTCGGATCCTGATTAGCGGAAGACATGAGCCAAAGCCAACCAGCAGACAGGACCCCGGGGATGCGCCGGATCGACAGTCTTGACGATATCGCCGACGGCCTGGCCGAGCTGGCGCGCACCGATCTACGGCTGGCGCGGGCGATCGAGCTTTCCGGCCCGGTGCCGCTGCGGCGCAAACCGCCCGGCTATGCCGCGCTGGCGGAGATCATCCTGTCGCAGATGGTCTCCAAGGCGAGCGCCAATGCGCTGTGGCGGAGGCTGGAACTGGCGGCCGGCGAGATCACACCTGCAGCGGTGCTTGCGCTCAGCCCTGGGGCACTGCGCGAGGCGGGGCTGTCACGGGCCAAGGCCGAAACGCTGACCCGGGTGGGGGAGGCTGTGATCTGCGGCAATCTCGATCTGGAGCATCTGTGCCGGCTCGAGGGGTGGGCGGCGATCCGGGCCATGACGGCCATCAAGGGGGTTGGGCCGTGGACCGCGGAAGTCTACCTGCTGTTTTGCGCCGGCCACCCGGATGTGTTCCCGGCCGGCGACGTTGCGCTGCAAAGCGCTGCCGCCGACATTCTGGGGCTCGACAGCCGGCCAAGGCCGAAGGATCTGTACCGCCTGGCGGAATCCTGGAGCCCATGGCGCGGCGTGGCTGCGCGGCTGCTGTGGGCGTATTACGCCGCCGTCATGCGCCGGGATGCGACCCCTGTTGCGGCCGGATGAGGGGCGGGCGAGGAGGTGAAAATGATTCGAAAATCAGGCGCTTCACATTCCTGACATGTCCAGCCTAATATGTTCGGTGCATATGGAGAATCGCTCGGGAGAGTCACTTGACGATTTTTGTGTCCCCGCAGTCCTTACCGGCGCTCGTTCTGAACGCTGATTACAGGCCGCTGAGTTATTATCCCTTGTCGCTATGGTCGTGGCAGGATGCGGTCAAGGCCGTGTTTCTCGACCGGGTCCAGATCGTGGCGGAGTATGATCAGGCGGTGTCTTCGCCGACATTCTCGATGCGGCTTCCCAGCGTGGTCTGTCTCAAATCCTACATCAAGCCATCGCGGTCGCCGGCGTTCACGCGGTTCAATGTGTTCCTCAGGGACCGGTTCGAATGCCAGTATTGCGGATCTCCGGACGAGCTGACCTTTGATCACGTGATCCCGCGCCGCTGCGGCGGCCAGACCACGTGGGAAAACGTGGTCGCTGCCTGCTCACCGTGCAATCTGAAGAAGGGCGGGGCGATGCCCAGGCAGGCGGGCATGATCCCGCAGCAAAAGCCCTATCAGCCCAGTGTTCAGGATCTGCACAACAACGGCCGCATGTTCCCGCCCAACTTTCTGCATGAAAGCTGGATGGATTATCTCTACTGGGATGTTGAACTGCAGCCCTGAGGCGGATTCAACGCCGGGCTGCGGCGCGCAGGGCAATGGCAGCCAGAGCGGCGCTGGCCAGCACATTCCAGCCGGCGAATGACAGACCGAGCACGCGCAGGGCGGCGGCATCGCAGGATGGCGGCTTTTTCGAGCTGAGATCTCCCAGCAGGGACCCGGCATCCGTGGTCACGGCATCAGCGGAGGTTGCGCAGGACGCAGGCCCTTCCCACCAGTGCCATTCGACGCCGGAATGGTAGACACCCAGCACCAGCCCATAAAGCATCAGCAATCCGCCCACGGCAAGGAGACCGCGCACCGCCCAGGACGGCCCGCCGGCCCGGGAGATGATGGCTGCAATGAGCATCAGCGGGGCGCCGACGTAATAGGGTATGCGCTGTTCGAGACACAGTGCGCAGGGAATATAGCCGCCGATATGTTCGAAACCGAGGGCCGAGCCGACCACCATGGCCATGGCGAGGGCAAGAAACAGCGCGGTGAGGGTATGGTGAGACCGGGTGGCAGCGGTTGTCATTGTTTTGATCCGTGTGTTCTCGTTTTGCGGGTTTGTGCCGCAATGGTGTCGATTGCATGACGCGCATCAGCGCCGGCGCTCAATTGATTCCCGGTCTCAGGCGGTTCAGGCCGGAGCCCCCCTGTTGAGCAGGAAGCTGATCAGAAAATAGATCAATGCCGGGCCGCCGATCGCCAGGATGGCGACCCAGACCAGTGCGGCGATAAGGCCAAGAACGACAAATACTGCGTCGCGCTCAATCAAGCCGATGGCGGTTAACGCAACGCCGATGCCGGGCACGGTGTTGGTGAGCGGCAGCGGCACCAGGATCGAGAGGCACGGCACGATCAGCAGCGCGCCGATGATGCGGGTCGCCCGGTCGCCGGTAAACGCCGGAAGCCGCGGATGCGCAAACCGTTCCAGCCAGCCGCCATAACGCTGCGCGCGGGTGACGACATCCAGCATGGCCGCCACCGGCAGGCGGCGCTTGCGCAGGGTCTCGGGCAACCATGGCGCGCGTCGGCCCATTGCCATCTGGGCTGCAAGAACGACCATGGGCAGCGCCACGAGTTGCGGCAGGATATACACAAATGGCAGGCAACAGGGCAAAGCCAGAACCAGCAGCAAAAGGCCGAAGGCGCGCTCTTCCATCAGATCGCTCAAGGCCCCCAGGCTGATGGTTGCCTTCGGGCCCGGTGCAGCCCCCGCCTCAGACTGTGTTTCCTGAGGATCGAGATGAGGCCTGAGGATGGCCTCGATCTTTGCAAGCGCGCCGCGCGGTGTTGGTGAAGCTTCAGATGCAGTCATGGAGCATGCGCCCTTGTTGATGTGTGTTTCGGGTGGTGTCTTATCAGAGCGACCGGATGCATTCCATGGTCATCAGCATGTGGCGTGCATATCCCAAATTCAGCTGCAGTGCTCAACCATTGGCATCAAGCTGATCTATCGGCTTGACCTGCGCGCCCGCTGATAATAATGGACTGAACCCAGTGGTTTGCCCCTTTGGCGGAATTGGTAGACGCGCCGCACTCAAAATGCGGTTCCGCAAGGAGTTCCGGTTCGAGTCCGGAAGGGGGCACCATTTTTCTTTCGGGTTGTCGCTATTCTCTCTGCTGGCTTGAGCCTGGTCAGCCTGCAAGGGACGATCGCCACCGTTGTCTCTTCATTCCTGATGTCTCGCCTGATACAGCTTTTTTCGAGCTAGAATTGCTTTGCCCCTGACCGCGCGCGTCAGCGCGGTGGGCGTGGGGTCTTGTGCAGGGATTTGCAGTGATGTTGTTGCCTGAGGGAAATACGCTTGACGAGGTTGCGGCCCGGTTTGCCTGGGATGTGCCGGCGTTTTTCAACATCGGCAGCGCGGTGTCGGATGACTGGGCGGCGCGGGAGCCGGATCGGGTCTGTCTCGAGCATTTCAATCCGGACCGCGCGCCCGACCGGCTGACCTATGAGGGGCTGGCGCGCCGGTCCAACGCCTTTGCCCGGGGGCTTTCGTCGCTTGGCGTGACTGCCGGCGACCGGGTGGCGCTGATGCTGCCGCAGGGATTCGAGACGGTGATTGCGCATGTGGCGATCTACAAGCTCGGCGCCATCGCCGTGCCGCTGGCGCTGTTGTTCGGAATGGAGGCGCTGGAGCACCGGCTTTCCGCCTCCGGCGCCAAGGTGCTGGTGACCACGCCGGGAGGATGCGGCAAGATCTCCACAATAAGGGAGCGGCTGGGCGAGCTCGAGGCGGTGGTCGTTGCCGGTGCTGCGGAGGATGATGCTCCAGCGGACGCTGATGCCGTCAGCTTCAACGGGCTGGAGGATGGTCATTCGGATGCGCCGGTTGCAATCAGGACACGGGCGGATGACCCGGCGTTGATGATTTTCACCTCCGGAACCACCGGCCCACCCAAGGGCGCGCTGCACGGGCACCGGGTTCTGATCGGTCACATTCCCGGGGTCCAGACGCATCATGAATTCATGCCGCAGCCCGGCGACAAGCTGTGGACGCCTGCAGACTGGGCCTGGGCCGGCGGCCTGCTCAACGTGTTGCTGCCGGGATTGCTGCTCGGGGTGCCGGTGGTTTCTTCGCAGGCACAGAAATTCGATCCGGAACTGGCCTACCAGATCATGGCGGAGATGAACGTGCGCAATGCCTTCATTCCGCCCACCGCGCTCAGGATCATGCGCACGGTTTCAGATCCTTTGTCACGACACCGTCTCAACCTGCGTACGGTCGGATCGGGCGGGGAAGCACTGGGGCGCGAGACCTATGACTGGGCACAAAAGGTGCTCGGGCTGACCATCAACGAGTTCTATGGCCAGACCGAGTGCAATCTGGTGCTGTCCTCCTCGGCGATGCTTGGTGTCAGCCGTGGTGGCGCGATCGGCAAGCCGGTGCCCGGTCACGAGGTGGCGGTGATCGATGATCAGGGCCAGGTGGTGCCGGACGGCACCGCGGGCCAGATTGCAGTCAAGCGTCCCGACCCGGTGATGTTTATCGGCTACTGGCAAAACGAGGCGGCGACAAAAGTCAAGTTCATCGGGGACTGGATGCTTACCGGCGACCAGGGCGTGCGTGACGCCGAGGGCTATTTCTCGTTTTTCGGCCGCGATGACGATGTCATCACCTCATCGGGATACCGGATCGGACCCGGTGAAATCGAGGATTGCCTGACCGGTCATCCGGCGGTGGCGCTTGCAGCGGTGGTGGGGAAACCTGATCCGATGCGCACCGAGATCGTCAAGGCCTATATCGTTGTGGCGCCAGGGACCGAGCCGAATGCGGACCTGACCGAATCGGTTCGGGACTGGGTCAAGACCCGGTTGTCGGCGCACGAATATCCAAGGGAGATCGAATTTGTCGACAGCCTGCCATTGACCACGACGGGCAAGGTGATCCGCCGGATTTTGCGCGACCAGGCCATCGCCGAGGCGAGTGCGGCTGCGGGCTGAAGTCGTTTCGAGAGAAATGGTCTCAAGGCCTGTCGCGAATATCCGGCGCGATGCGCCTCAGCGCTTGGCCATGCCGCGGATTTTCTCGCGCAGCAGCCGGGCGATGTTGCGGGTGTTGCGGTAGATGTGAAGCTGGGTCGCGACCTGGCGGACATCCCGGTCATGCTTCGGATGAAGACCGATCACCATGGTGCCCATGGTCTCGCGTTCCGACCACATGCGGCTCATGATCGGATGATCGGGCACGGCGCAGGAGTCGGTGCGGCGGATATTGAAGTCGTCGAGATGCCATTCGGTCAGCCTGTCGACCAGCAGCTTGCCCGGCGAATAACGGGCCCATTCCTCGTTGTAGGCGGTCTTCCAGGTCCAGGCTTCGCCGGACGAGACGAAGACGATCATCGAGGCGATGGCCTCGCCATTTAGCGCCAGCGAATGAATGCGGACGCCGTCGGTTTCGGCCAGGCCGTTGATGGCCTCGCGGGCAAAGGCGGCGCGGTAGCGATCGGCAACCATCGAGGATTTGCGACGGCCTTTCCAGCCGGTGTCCTCAAGGGTCAGGAACTCCTCGAGGTGGTAGCGGATTTCCTCGGGCTGGCGGGCCACCATGTAGCTCAGCTCGCCATGCTCGGACAGACGCCGCCATTGCCGGCGCATCTCGCGGCGATGGTGCGATGATACGGATCTGGCCAGATAGTCGTTGGCGTCGAGCGTGCTTTCGAGAAACGGGCGCTGGGCCTGATCGGTGACGACAACCGAGAGGTTGCGGGCCATGGCGACCGCGCGCAGCAGACCTGCCACGGGGCCGTCGAGCCGCATGTCGGGCAGAACCAGGATACCCGGCAGGCCCATGTCAGGCTGACCCAGGGCCTCGAGCATGTTGTCGAGTGTTTCGGCGGCGTCTTCGCGGTCCAGAAGTGGCGTGCCCAAGGGGCCGAACGGGTTGGCCCAGGCGCGAATGATCGAGGCGCCGACGGAGAATCCCGGCTTCTCGATGGAATAGGGCAGCAGCATGCGCATGCGCGAATGGGTGTCGGTTTCATCGCGCATCAACATGAGGCGGATCATCCGGTCTTCCAGCCGGGGCATCGCCGGGGCCAGGAAGCGGGCAGAAAAGAACACGTTGGGTTCAAGTGCCCGGTTGGTCAGGAAGTCGAGCTCTTCCTGCAGATCATAGCCGGCGCGAGCGGGATAGATTGCCAGGTGCCGCCCGGGACGACCGACGGCAACCTCGCGCTCGGGAAGCGGACGACCGGTTTCGATATCGGCCAGTTCGCCGATCATCGTGTTGGCCTGGCTTGCAACTTCTTCCTGAACGATGGGACTGGAGGCCATGGCTTATTTCGCCTCCTGCGCAGCGTGGCCGCCGGCGGGCAATGCACTAGAGGCGATGAACATGACGATGCCGAGCTGACGCCTGATGATAAGGTGAAGCAGGCCAGCCTCGATCATCATCGCCCCGGCGGTGGCGGCGGCAGCGCCGTGCAGACCCCAGAGGGGAATCAGCAGCACGTTGAGCCCGAGATTCGCGGTGAGCGCGACAGCATAGATGGTGGCGCAGATCTTCAGTTTACCGGCCATGGTCAGGAGCACTTCGCCGGGGCCGATCATGGCCTTGGTGATGATGCCGGCAAAAAGGATGACCATGATCAGGTGCCCCGCCTGAAAGCTCGGACCAAACAGCGAAAGCAGAAACGGACCGGCGGCAATCACCACGCCGCCGACCAGCAGGGAAGGCCAGAAGGTCCAATGCACCGTCTGGCGGGCAAAACGCGCCAGGGCGGTGCGATCGGTGCCGGACACCAGCGCGGAGAAGCGCTGGGCGGCAGCGGCCTTGACGGCAAAATAGACGAAGTGCACCAGCGCCATGGTTTTCGCCGCGGCGAAATAGACGGCCACCTTTTCCGGCGGAAGATAGATACCGACGATGATGACATCGGCATTGGTGAGCATGAAGTAGAAGCCCTCGATCAGGAAGATCGGGAAGGCGACCATCAGCCAGGTCTTGACGTGGATCTCGACGCGTTGGGCGGGGAAGCGTTTCTGCAGCCGGGTGGTGACGACTAGAAACTGCGCGAGCGTGGTGAGATAGGTTGCGGCAAGGGCGGCGACCAGGGCGGTGTTGGCATCGGCCATACGCCCCAGCCAGATGGCGCCGGCAACGAAGCAGAGGATAAGCAGGGGACGGACGATATAGGTCGGGCTGAGCGCGTGGACGGCCCAGCCATTGGCCCTTGCGGTTCCGTCAAGCACATCGCCGAGGGCAATCATGGGCAGCACGAAGGCGCCAATGAAGAGCGGCTGGACATAATGGGCCTCGATCCGATCGCCGAGGAAATGGATTGCCGCGATGCCGGTGGCGGCGATCAGCGTGGCCGAGATCATTGCGAATATTCGCGCCGTGGCGGCAAGGCCAATGATTGCCTCGTCGGCGCCGGCGTTGCGGTATTGCGGCAGAAAGCGGATCACGGCGGTGTGAAAGCCGAGGCATGACAGGTTGCCCAGGATGATGGCGATGACCCAGACAAACACGAACACGCCGTATTCGAACTCTCCCATCAGGCGCGCCAGAATGATCTGTGACACGAAGGCGATCGCGGCACTGAAAATGCGGATTGCAAAGGCGATCATGGCCATGCGCTGCGCTGCGCTGGTCTCGTCGGTGGCTGTCGCAATTGTCGAAAGACGGTCAAACACCGGCCCGAGCCGCGCAGCGAAGCGAGGCGGCAATATTCTGCCGGCGGTGTCGATCAACGTCATGGTCAGGCTTCAATCCGTTTGTTGCCGGGTCACATTGCCATGGCGACGTTAAGAAACGGTTTGACCAATCATTTCAACAGGCCGGATTTGTCAGCGCCCGGTTTGGAGCCACGTTTTGTACTTTCTCAACCGCGCAGACAGGGCACAGGGCGAAGGCCGATGAGCCGCCAATCGAGCGCCGCGCGTCCAGGCATCGTAATCGATTTCGATACAAAAAAGCCGGGGTCGAAAAACTCGAGCCCGGCTTGATCGGTCTACATCTGCCTGCGGTCAGAAAGCGCCGTGGCAGTGCTTGTACTTCTTGCCCGATCCGCACGGGCAGGGCTCGTTGCGGCCAACCTTGCCCCAGGTGGACTCGTCTTCAGGATCGCGGTCTTCCGGGGCCACGACGTTGCTTGCCAGTTCGACGTCCGAGCGGGCAAATTCGTCATCGCCGGTCGAAGCGTCGATATGGTGCGCTTCCATGCCTTCGGGCAGTTCCGGCTCGGGGGTGGTTGCCGCCTCGCGGACGATCTCCACCCGCATAAGCTGGGTCATGACTGCCTGGCGCAGATTGGCGAGCAGGGCCTGGAAAAGCTCGAACGCTTCGGACTTGTATTCCTGCAGCGGGTCGCGCTGGGCATAGCCGCGGAAACCGACGACCGAGCGAAGGTGGTCGAGATTGACCAGATGTTCGCGCCACAGATGGTCAAGTGTCTGCAGAACAACGGATTTTTCGACATAGGTCATGACCTCGGGGCCAAACCGCTCGGCCCGTTCCTGGGCGAGCTTGTCCGCGGCCTCGAGAATCCGGGTGTGGATGTCGTCTTCGGCGATGCCCTCTTCGGCAGCCCACTGTTCGATCGGCAGGTCGAGGTTGAGATAGGCCTGCACGTCCTTCTTGAGGTCGGCGACATTCCACTGTTCGGCATAGGCGCGTTCGGGAATGTGCAGCTTGACCAAGCCGTCGACCACTTCGTGGCGCATGTCTTCGATGGTTTCGGAAATCGATTCCGCGTCCATCAGTTCCTTGCGCTGCTCGAAGATGACCTTGCGCTGGTCGTTCATCACATCGTCGAACTTGAGCAGGTTCTTGCGGATATCGAAGTTGCGGGCCTCGACCTTCTTCTGGGCCCGTTCAAGCGCCTTGTTGATCCACGGATGGATGATCGGCTCGCCTTCCTTCAGGCCGAGCGTCTTGAGCATGCCATCCATGCGCTCGGAGCCGAAGATCCGCATCAGGTCGTCCTGCAGCGAGAGGAAGAACTTGGAGCGGCCCGGGTCGCCCTGACGACCGGAACGGCCGCGCAGCTGGTTGTCGATGCGGCGGCTCTCGTGGCGTTCGGTGGCCAGAACGTAAAGGCCGCCGGCGGCCAGCGCCTCGTCCTTGAGCGCCTGGATCTCTGCCCGGATGGCCTTTTCCTTCTCGTCGCGTTCCGGGCCCTCGGGCATGTCGCCGAGTTCCTGGGCAATGCGCATGTCGACATTGCCGCCGAGCTGAATGTCGGTGCCGCGCCCGGCCATGTTGGTGGCGATGGTCACCGCGCCGGGGACGCCGGCTTGGGAGACGATATAGGCCTCCTGCTCGTGGTAGCGGGCGTTGAGCACCTTGAAGTCCTCGACGCCGGCCTTGCGCAGCAATTCGGCCAGGATTTCGGACTTCTCGATCGACGTGGTGCCGACCAGAACCGGCTGCTTCTTGTCGCGCGACTGCTTGATGTCGTCGATGATCGCCTGGTATTTTTCCTCGACGGTGCGGTAGACCTCGTCGTCCTCGTCGATACGGGCGATCGGAACGTTGGTCGGCACTTCGACCACTTCGAGGCCGTAGATGTCGCCAAACTCCTCGGCCTCGGTGGAGGCCGTGCCGGTCATGCCGCCGAGCTTCGAATACATGCGGAAATAGTTCTGGAAGGTGATCGAGGCCAGCGTCTGGTTTTCCGGCTGGATCTTGACGCCTTCCTTGGCTTCGAGGGCCTGGTGCTGGCCTTCGGAATAGCGCCGGCCCGGCATCATGCGACCGGTAAACTCGTCGATGATGACGATCTCGTCATTGCGGACGATGTAATCCTTGTCGCGGGTGAACAGCCGGTGGGCTTTCAGCGCATTGTTGATGTGGTGAACAACCGAGACGTTCTCGACATCGTAGAGCGATTCACCCTTGAGCATGTCGGCTTCTGCCAGCATGGCCTCCAGCTTTTCGGTGCCACTCTCGGTAAACGTCGCCGAACGCTGTTTCTCGTCGATTTCGTAATCGTCGGGCTCAAGCTTCTGAATCAGCGTATCGATGCTGTTGTAGAGTTCCGAACGGTCATCCAGCGGGCCCGAAATGATCAGCGGCGTGCGGGCTTCGTCGACGAGAATGGAGTCCACCTCGTCGACGATGGCGTAGTTGTGCCCGCGCTGGACCATCTGGGCGCGGTCATATTTCATGTTGTCGCGCAGATAGTCGAAGCCAAGCTCGTTGTTGGTGGCATAGGTGATGTCGCAGGCATAGGCCTCGCGGCGCTCGTTGTCGTCCATGCCGTGGGTGATGATGCCGGTGGTCAGGCCGAGGAAGCCATAGATCCGGGCCATCCATTCCGCGTCGCGGCGCGCCAGGTAGTCGTTGACGGTGACAACGTGGACGCCGTCGCCCGACAGCGCATTGAGATAGACCGGCAGGGTGGCGACCAGCGTCTTGCCTTCACCGGTCTTCATTTCGGCGATGGCATTTTCGTTCAGGATCATGCCGCCAATCAGCTGGACGTCGAACGGCCGGAGGCCGATGGCGCGGCGGGCTGCCTCGCGCACGGTGGCAAAGGCAGGGATCAGGAGATCGTCGAGTGTGGTGCCGGCGGCGATCTGCTCGCGGAATTGAACCGTCCGTGCCGCCAGTTCAGCATCGCTGAGCCCGGTGAGCTCAGGTTCCAAAGCATTGATCGCATCAATTCTTGGCTGATAGGCCCTGATCCGGCGATCATTTGACGAACCGAAAATCTTGCGGGCGATAGCGCCGAACTTGACCATTTCAATGGTCCTTTCTTGAGGCTGCACGGTCTGCAGTGATGGAAACCGGTGCTGGCCTGCGACCGGTGGATCAATTGGAAATCCCTGCCCGGATGGCCTTCATCCAGTGAAAGCCGTCTGGACGGACGGTTGGCTGACAGATAAGAGGGGGGTCGAACGATGTCAACGGCGGCAAAGACCGTCTCAAGGTTGCCAAAATCCGAGAGCACTTGGGCGGCCAACCCTCACAAGCTCCACAATGAAAGGTCCAGCCATGCGTCTATCGCAGCTCGTAGCCACACTCTTCCTGAGTTCAGTCGCATTCCTGCCAATTCACAGCCAGGCCGCCGATGAGGCCGACCCGGTGGTGGCAACGGTCGCGGGAGTGGAAATTCATGAATCGGAATTGACGCTGGCTGAAGGGGATCTGGATCCCCAGTTTGCCCGGCTTCCTGACCAGCAGCGGCGTGTCGCGGCACTTGCAGCCGTCATCGACATCAAGACGCTGGCGCGCAAGGCAGAAGCCGAAGAGCTTGACCAGACGGATGAATTCAAGCGGCTGATGGCATTCCAGCGCGACCGTGCCCTGCACAACGCCATCTTCAAGTCGGAGGTCGTCGATCCGGTCAGCGACGCGGACCTCAAGGCGCGCTACGAGAAAGAAATCGCAGCCGTTCCGGCCGACGAGGAAGTCAGCGCCCGCCATATCCTTCTCGAGACGGAAGAGGAAGCCAAGGCTGTCATCGCCGAGCTGGAATCGGGCAAGGATTTTGCCGAACTGGCCAAGGAAAAGTCGACCGGCCCGAGTGCCGCGCAGGGCGGCGATCTCGGCTTCTTCACCAAGGGCCGCATGGTTCCCGAATTCGAAGCCGTGGCCTTCACGCTTCAGGCCGGCGAATATGCCAAGGAGCCGGTGAAGACACAGTTCGGATGGCACGTCATCAAGGTTGAAGAGCGCCGCGAAGCTTCGCCTCCGGCATTCGAGGAGGTGTCCGACCAGGTCCGCCAGGTGGTAATGCGCGAACGCTATGGCGAGCTCATCCGGGCAGCCCGCGGCGAGACCGAGATCAACGTGCTCGATCCCGAGCTGAAGGAAGCCTACGACGCTGTCAGCCAGCAACAGCAGCAGGAATAGGACTGTCGTTTCCGGCAGGTCTGGCCGTATCGAGGATCGCTATCATGTCCACCGACATTTCGCCCCTGGCACCCAAGTCGTATGCTGAACTGCCGCCGGTGGCTGGTGTGCGGATCGAAACGGCGGCGGCAGGGATCAAGTATCAGAACCGCACCGATGTCATGCTGATGGTGTTCGACAAGCCGGCGGCTGTAGCAGGGGTCTTCACCAGCTCGAAGTGCCCCTCCGCTCCCGTCGATTTCTGCCGGGCAAATCTGTCGGGTGGCAAGGCAAGGGCGCTGGTGGTCAATTCCGGCAATGCCAACGCGTTCACCGGCCAGAAAGGCCGTGCTGCCACCGAGTTGACCGCCAAATCCGCTGCCGAAGCCGTCGGCTGCAGCCAGGACGAAATCTTCCTGGCGTCGACCGGCGTTATCGGTGAGCCACTGGACGCGACCAAGTTCGCCACGGTTCTGGATCAGATGGCGGATTCGGCTAGCGGTGACCGTTGGCTTGATGCGGCGCGGGCGATCATGACCACTGACACCTATCCGAAGGTGGCGACGCGGACGGCGCGGATCGACGGCGTGACGGTGACACTCAACGGCATGGCCAAGGGCGCGGGCATGATCGCGCCCGACATGGCGACGATGCTCTCCTTCATCGTCACCGATGCGGCAATCGACCCATCCGCCTTGCAGACGATGCTGAGCCGTCACGTCGGCTCGACCTTCAATGCGGTGACGGTGGACAGCGACACCTCGACATCAGATACGCTGTTGGTTTTCGCAACCGGCGCTGCCGGTGAGCAGGGTGCGGGAACAGTGCATTCCGCCACGGACCCGCGGGCGCGGAGCTTTTCAAAAGCACTGGCTGATCTGATGGAAGATCTGGCCATCCAGATCGTGCGCGATGGCGAAGGTGCCCGCAAGCAGGTCGAGATCACGGTCACCGGTGCAGCCTCGGCCAAGGCCGCCGGGCGGATTGCCCGCTCGATTGCCAATTCTCCGCTGGTCAAGACAGCCGTCGCCGGCGAAGACGCCAACTGGGGCCGGATTGTCATGGCTGTCGGCAAGGCAGGCGAGAAGGCCGAACGCGACAAGCTGGCGATCTGGTTCGGCGATGTGCGGGTTGCCGTCGATGGCGAGCGTGATCCTGACTACAGCGAAACTGCGGCATCCGAAGTCATGAAGAAGGACGAGATCGCCATCCGTGTCGATCTCGGTATCGGACGCGGCAAGGCGCGCGTCTTTACCTGCGACCTGACCAAGGCCTATGTCGAGATCAATGGCGATTACCGCAGTTGAGCGGCGCACCAGCAAACAACAACACGGGACGTGTCTTGCCGAATCTAGCAATCGTCAGAAGGCTTGAAGCCGTCGGATTCCGCGCCTGGCCTGCCGCTTCGATCCAGTATGACGGCAGCTGGCAGATCCGCCTGACCGCCGGGCATCCGTCGAAACGGCTGAACTCGGTCAATCCGCTCGATCCGTCCGACCACGACGACATCGAAGGTCGGGTGGAGCGGGCCGCGCGCAGGTTCGATTCCTATGACCGGCCACTGGTGTTTCGGCAGTCGCCGCTGGCGCCGCCCCCGCTCGAGGCCTATCTGGATGCGCTCGGCTGGCGCCGCTTCGACGAGACCATCGTCATGACCGGCGCGATCGACAGCCTCGACATCGATCACGGCATGGATCACCTGCCGATGCGCGATGTCGGGCGCTATGTTGACGCGTCGATTGCGGTGCATGGCCGTGAGCAGTCGCTAAAGCCGGGGCTGACCGAAGTTCTGAGCGCGATACGGCCACCCAGCGGATTGTTCGTTCTGGAGGAGGAGACGGCAGGCCCGGTATCGACCGCCCTGTGCGTGCATGACAACGACCTTGCGGGACTGTTTGAACTGGCGACAAGGGCAGACAAGCGGCGGTCAGGTTACGGTCGTGACGTGGTGACCGCCGCGCTTCGCTGGGCGCGCCATCGCGGCGCGGAAACGGCCTGGCTGCAGGTCGAGAGCGCAAACACGGCCGCGGTCGGCCTGTACAAAGGGTTGGGGTTTGGCGAGGTCTATCGCTACGCCTACCGCCAGAAGCCGGGATACTGATTTCGATGAGCGACAAGAAAATCCTGCTGGTTGCCGCCTGTGCGCTGGTTGATGCCGATGGGCGGGTGCTTTTGACCCAACGGCCCGAAGGCAAGAAGCTGGCCGGACTGTGGGAGTTTCCCGGCGGCAAGGTAGAGCCGGGCGAGACGCCGGAAGCGGCTCTGATCCGCGAACTCGCCGAAGAAGTGGGCATCACGACCAGGGAAGCGTGCCTGGCGCCGCTGACCTTCGCCAGCCATGGCTATGACGAGTTTCATCTGTTGATGCCGCTCTTTGTCTGCCGCCGGTTTGAGGGAACCGCCCGCGGCCTTGAAAGCCAAGCGCTGAAATGGGTTCGCCCCCGAGACATGCGGAATTACCCGATGCCACCCGCCGACGAGCCGTTGATCCCCTACCTCATCGACCTGTTGTAGGGTGAAATCCGCAAGTCCCGCCGTCCCGGGTCTTGTGGTTAGCGTTAATAAAACTTCAATTCACTTGCAGCAATATCAGCTTCTGTAGCGAACCTGGAAAGGTTCTCAGTGGAGGCGTTATGGCCAACGATGAATTCTGGACGACAGTGATGGACAGAGATGGGCAGGAAAACCAGCCGAAGCAGCTCGGTGCGGTGCGGGTAGCCCTGTTGTTCGGAACTGCAGCAATTGCGCTGGCGGCCATACTGCCCCCAATTCTTGCCGACAGATCGCCTTCGGCGCGGGTGGCCTGGGCGCCGGAACAATTTGACAACATCACCACCGGATCGATTCCGGCACGCTCGAAAACCACATCCTACACTGTTCGCAAATCAATCCTGCAGGACAATCCGGGCGCTTTGTGCATCATTCGAAGCAATGGCAAGAAATCGGGCGACTGCTGAGTGGCCGCCGCTGGAAACGTAATCGGAAACGGAATTAGATCATGAAATCCTTGTTTTGCAGGTTCGTCGAAGACAGGTCCGGTGTAACCGCGATCGAATATGGACTTATTGCAGCCCTGATCGCGACGTTGCTCATCAGCGGCGCCACGGTTCTCGGCGAGGCCCTGAACGAGCGGATGGACGGCACCGCAACCCAACTCAAGGACTCCATGTAAGGATGTCCAGCCCTAGCGGGGCAGTTTCCGCTCGGGCGTTTTCAGCGCGTCGGCAAGGCGTGTCGTCGCGGAGCCGGGTTTGAGCGGCTTTTGCTGGTTCTCGTGCGGTGCCCATCCCGACAGGTGGATGATGGAAAAGCTGGCCCGGATGCGGCCGTCGGGGTCGGAAAACCGCTCTGCATAGATCTCTGCCGCCCGGAGAAAGACCTGCTTGCTGAGCGGACTGCGGCTTCTGCCGCTCAGGCTCGAGGTCATACCCATTGCCCGAAGATCCCGCACCAGGGCAAACATGTCGGCATATCTTACGACGATCTCGTCAATATCGACCACCGGCAATGCGAAACCCGCCCGCTGCAGCAAGGCCCCATAGTCTCGGATATCGGCGAAGGGATGAACCCGCGCATTGGCGCCGCCGGTCAGTTCGCTTTCGGCTGCAAGCAGGGATTCGCGCAATTCGCCAAGCGTGCCAGCACCCGGGCTCGCGGCAAGCAGAAGCCCGTCCGGCTTGAGGGCGCGGCGCAGCTGCACCAGTACGCCCGGCGTGTCGTTGGTGACATGCAGTGCCAGCGGCGAGACAACCAGATCGGCGCTGGCAGGTTCCAGCGGCACATAATCCGGTTCGGCAAGCACCTGCCTGCTGGTGTCGACGCCGGGGACCGGGCACAGATCGATATATCTGAAGTCCGCAGTCTTGCCGATTGCCTGCATCTGATCAGCCGCGTGGGGCAGGCCGCCATGCACCAGCACCGGGTGCTCGAAGTGCCGTTCGACCACGGAGAGCCGATCCGTCATGTCCTCGGCGACGCGCCGGACAAGGAAATCCGCGCCCGCCTCAAGGCCGGCCAAAGCGCGCAAGCGGCGCTGGCGCAACAAGTCATGATCAAAGATTTGGTCCATGATCGAGGTCCACGGGTCGGTTTCGGGGGCAGCAGCAGCTGCTGCCTGGCTATGGCTCGCTTGTTGGATGGAACGGCGTTAAAGTCAACCGATGGACGGAATTGACGCATCGGATTTCAGGCGTCGGCTGAAAGCTGGATTCGGGGCCGCCGCAGCGGGCCTGATGCGGCTGGTCTATCCGCCGGTCTGTTCAGGGTGCGGGACCATGGTGGGGCAAGCCGCGGCCCTGTGCCCCGCGTGCTGGGCGACGGTCCGGTTCATCGAGCGACCCTATTGCAAGGTCACCGGACTGCCTTTCGATCATGATCGCGGCGACGGGCTGGTCTCGCCTCAGGCGATGGCGGACCCGCCGCTCTATGCCCGGGCGCGGGCAGCGGTGTTTCATGATGGCGTGGCCCGCAAGATCGTCCATGGCCTGAAATATTCGGACCGCGCCGATCTCGCGGCGATGATGGCTGCCTGGATGATCCGCGCGGGACGGGATGCCGTCGATGACAGCGATGTCATCATCGCGGTCCCGTTGCATCGCGGCAGGCTGTTCGCGCGGCGCTACAACCAATCGGCCGAGCTGGCGCGATCTGTCGCGCTTCTGTCGGGCAAGCCTTTCCTGCCGGGCGTGATGCGCCGGGTGCGGGCCACACGGCAGCAGGTTGGGCTGGGGTTGAAGGCCAGGCAGGACAATGTCCGGGGAGCGTTTTCGATCAAACCGGAACAGGGCCAGCATTTTCTTGGCCTCAAGGTGCTGTTGATCGATGATGTGCTGACCACCGGGTCAACCGTCGAGGCTGCGACTCGCGCGTTGCTGCGTGCCGGTGCGGCCCAGGTCAATGTGCTGACCTTTGCCAGGGTTGCAAGCCAGGGTGAGGAAACCCTATATGCCTGAGAGGCCAAGAAGGCCGAAAGATAATCGGAGACCCGCATGGCAGACGTAATCCTCTACACACGGCAGTTTTGCGGATTTTGCACCGCAGCCAAGCGATTGCTTGACACGAAGGGTGTCAGCTACACCGAACACGACGCCACGTTTTCTCCCGATCTGAAGCAGGAAATGATCGGAAAGGCCAATGGTCGGGCAACATTTCCGCAGATCTTCATTGACGGCGTTCATGTCGGCGGCTGCGACGAGCTGCATGCCTTGGACAATGCCGGCAAGCTCGACCCGATGCTGACGGGAGCCTGAACCATGGCTGAACTGGTCGTCGCCGCCGTTCAGATGCGCTCGGGCGTGATGCCTGAAGCGAACATTCAGTCCATGGACGCACTGGTGCGCGAAGCCGCGTCGCGCGGCGCGCGCTATGTGCAGACGCCGGAAATGACCGGTGCCGTGCAGAAGGACCGCATGGGCCTGCGCAGTGTTCTCAAGTCCGAGGCCGACGATCCGGTGCTGAAGGCGGCGGCCTCGCTTGCCAGCGAACTTGGCATCTATCTGCATATAGGCTCGACGGCGATCGACGTGGGCCAGGAGATGACGGCCAATCGCGGGGTGGTGTTCGGGCCCGACGGTGATCTTCTTGCCCGTTATGACAAGATCCACATGTTCGACGTGGATCTCGACAATGGCGAAAGCTGGCGCGAAAGCGCGGTCTACCAGCCAGGCGAGATTGCCCGCACGGTTGATCTTGACGGGGCCCGGCTGGGCATGGGGATTTGCTACGACATCCGCTTCCCGCACCTGTTTCGCGATCTGGCGCTTGCCGGAGCCGATATCCTGACGGCACCCGCCGCCTTTACCCGCCAGACAGGCGAAGCGCACTGGCATGTGCTGCAGCGCGCCAGGGCGATTGAAAACGGAGCTTTCGTGATTTCGGCGGCCCAGGGCGGCGTGCATGAAGATGGCCGGGAAACCTATGGCCACTCGCTGATCGTCGATCCCTGGGGACGGGTGATCGCGGAAGCCAAGGGCGATGAACCCGGGGTCATTGTCGCGAGCCTTGCACTCGATGAAGTCAAGGCGGCGCGGGGCAAGGTCCCCAATCTGAAGAATGCCCGCAGCTACCGCATCGAAAGCGGCTTGCAGCCGGCATCGGGCCAGACAACGACCGAGAAAGAGACAGGAGAGAGTGTGGCGTGATCCGCTTTTCTTTGCATTGCGACAAGGAACACGAATTCGAGGGCTGGTTTTCCTCGAGCAAGGATTTTGACGGTCAATCCGAGCGCGGATTGGTCGAATGCCCCATATGCGGCTCGCGCGAGATCGGCAAGTCACTGATGGCGCCGGCCGTTGCAGTATCGAAAGACGCGCCGGCACGGCCGCTGGCGATGGATCCTGAAAGACGCGAGATGATGCGCAAGCTGCGGGACATGGTACAGGCGGTCAAGCAGAACTCCGAAGATGTCGGCGAGCGGTTTGCCGACGAGGCGCGCAAGATCCATCACGGCGAGGCCGAGGCGCGGGGGATCATCGGCAAGGCTTCTGCCGACGACGCGAAGTCGCTGATCGAGGACGGCATCGAGATCGCGCCATTGCCGGAGTTTCCGGACGACCTGAGCTGAGATGAACGCGGCCGGGTTTCATCTCGCCATGTATAATTTCGGTCAGCACGTGGCCCCGCTTGATGCGCCCGAGGTACAGGGCTTCCTCCGGCGCGAACCCCTGAATTTTGCCGCCGCCGAGATGGCTTCGGGCTTTGTCGGGCGTTCGGGTTATGATGGTGAGCCCGGGCCTGAAAGCTGGGGTGTCCAGGTTTTTCCGAGATTTCTCGAGGGAAGCAGGTTCGACACCGGGCCCAGTTCGCTTTCGCTGTGGCGGGATATAGAAAGCCTGATGGCCTTCAGCTATGCCGGCGTTCACGCCGAGGCACTGAAAAATGCACGGAAATGGAATACCAAGAACGATTGGCCGCCACTGGTCCTGTGGTGGATCGAGGCGGGACAGCGTCCGGACTGGACAGGTGCCGCCGCAAAGCTCGAGTTCCTGCATGATCACGGGCCAAGCCCGCAGGCCTTCACCTTCAAACAGCCCTATGGGCCGGATGGCGCGCCGGTGGAGATCGACCGGGCGCGGGTGAAAGCAATGGTGGAGGCCAATACGCAGGGTCAGAGCGACCTGCTGGCGCAGCTTAAGCACATTCCGGTGTAACGGGCGGCCCGGCGCCAGCGGGGCCGTTTTCGATTCAGGCTCTGATGTCTCAGGCCGTCTTCGGCCGTTCCAGCAGCATCATGTAGTTGACGTCCATGTCGCGGGACAGGTTCCACTGGTCCTGTAAGGGATTGTAAAACACGCCGGTGCGATCGATCACGTTCATCCCCGCTACATTCAATGGCGTCTCGATTTCTTCCGGACGGACCAGCTTCTCATACTGATGGGTGCCGCGCGGCAGCCAGCGCAGCACATATTCTGCCCCGATGATCGCCAGTGCCCGGGCTTTCAGGGTGCGGTTGATGGTGGCGACGAACATCAGCCCGCCGGGCTTGACCATCTCGGCGCAGGAGCTGAGAAACAGATCGACATCGGAAACATGTTCAACAACTTCCATGTTGAGCACGACATCGAAGCGTTCACCGCGCGCGGCCAGTTCCTCGGATGTCACGGCTTCGTAGCGGACATCGGCGCCGCTCTGTGCCGCATGGATGGATGCAACCTCGACATTGGTTTGCGATGCATCCGCGCCCAGCACCTCGGCGCCCATGCGGGCCATCGGCTCTGACAAAAGCCCGCCGCCGCAGCCGATATCGAGCACCCGCAAACCGGACAGTGGCTTGTCTGATCTGGGGTCGCGGCCGAAATGGGCGGCGACATGATCGCGGATATAGGTCAGGCGCACCGGGTTGAATTTGTGCAGCGGGCGGAACTTGCCTTTCGGGTTCCACCATTCTGCTGCCATGGCCGAAAACCGGGCGACTTCATCCTGATCGATCGTTGTCTGGGCAGCTTCGGTCATAAGGCTCTCCGGCGTTGAATTCTCAGCAGACAACTCGGGCGTGGGTCCCGCATTGTCAAGAGTTGGCGATGTCGCATCAGCGATCCGGTTGCAGGCGGGCGGATTTTTGTCTATGAGATCGCCACCTTCCGCTCCGGTCTCCGGGGCGGTTTTTCTTGCCCGGTTTCGGGCTTGTCAGCGGATGATACAGCATGGCCCGCATAGTGATGAAATTTGGCGGCACTTCGGTTGCCGACCTTGACCGGATCCACAATGTCGCCCGGCACGTCAAGCGTGAGGTCGATGCGGGGCACCAGGTGGCAGTGGTGGTGTCGGCGATGGCCGGCAAGACCAACGAGCTGGTGAACTGGGTTCAGCAGATGCCGAAGGTCGCCGGCGCCAATGCCTCTTTCTACGACGCGCGTGAGTATGACGCGATCGTCGCGTCGGGCGAGCAGGTGTCCAGCGGATTGCTGGCCATTGCGCTGCAGTCGATGGGCGTTGATGCCCGCTCCTGGCAGGGCTGGCAGATCCCGATCAAGACCGACAATGCCCATGCCGCAGCGCGCATCGTCGATATCGACGGATCGGAACTGATCCGCCGGTTCGAGATGGGACAGGTGGCCGTGGTCGCCGGTTTCCAGGGTGTCGGGCCCGACAACCGCTTGGCAACGCTCGGGCGCGGCGGTTCGGATACCAGCGCGGTGGCGATTGCGGCTGCGGTCAATGCTGACCGGTGCGACATCTATACCGATGTCGATGGCGTCTACACCACCGACCCGCGGGTCGAGCCGAAGGCGCGGCGGATGAAGAAGATCGCGTTTGAGGAAATGCTGGAAATGGCATCACTCGGCGCCAAGGTGCTGCAGGTGCGCTCGGTCGAGCTGGCCATGGTACACAAGGTGAGAACCTTCGTGCGTTCCAGCTTTGATGACCCGGATGCGCCAGGAATGGGGGATCCTCTCAATCCGCCCGGAACTCTTATTTGCGACGAGGAAGAAATCGTGGAACAGGAAGTCGTTACCGGCATCGCCTACGCCAAGGATGAAGCGCAGATTTCTCTGAGACGACTTGCCGACAGGCCCGGCGTTTCGGCGGCGATCTTTGGCCCGCTTGCCGATGCTCACATCAACGTCGACATGATCGTGCAGAACATCTCCGAAGACGGATCGCGGACCGACATGACGTTCACTGTGCCATCCAGCGATGCCGACAAGGCATTGGCGGTGCTTGAAGGCCAGAAGCAGGTGGTCGGTTACGATGTGGTGCAGAGCGAATCAGGTCTGGCCAAGGTGTCCGTCATCGGCATCGGTATGCGCAGCCATGCCGGGGTGGCCGCCAGCGCGTTCAAGGCGTTGGCAGAAAAATCCATCAATATCAAAGCAATAACAACTTCGGAAATCAAGATTTCCATCCTGATTGACGGTGCTTATGCTGAGCTTGCGGTAAGGACTTTGCATTCCGTCTACGGTCTGGATAAGACTTAACCAACGGGATCAAGTTAAACGGCAAAAGCCGACCATTGCCAGCCGGCCGGGACCACTTCCGGGCGGGTCACACGAATTGGGAGAATGAAGCGCGATGAGAGACCTTTCCGCAGGTCCGCGCGTCCTTCTCAGGCGGCTGCGCGAATTGATGGCGGAGCCCCTTGAGCCGCAGGAGCGCCTTGACCAGATCGTCCGCCAGATCGCGGCCAATATGGTTGCGGAAGTGTGCTCGTTCTACGTGCTTCGTGCTGATGGCGCGCTGGAGCTTTTTGCCACCGAAGGCCTGAACAAGGATTCGGTGCACCTGGCGCAGCTGAAGATGGGGCAGGGGCTTGTCGGCACCATCGCCGCCAGTGCCCGCTCGCTCAACCTGTCCGACGCGCAGTCGCATCCTGCCTTTACCTACCTGCCCGAGACCGGTGAAGAGGTCTACAATTCCTTCATGGGGGTTCCGATCCTCAGGGCTGGGCGGTCGCTGGGTGTTCTCGTGGTGCAGAACAAGGCACACCGCAAATACCGTGAGGACGAGGTCGAGGCGCTCGAGACCACGTCGATGGTGCTTGCCGAGATGATCGCTGCGGGTGAGCTCAAGCAGATTGTCCGGCCCGGGCTTGAGCTTGACCTCAACCGTCCGGTGACGATCGAGGGTGATGCCTATGGCGATGGCATCGGACTTGGCCATGTCATCCTGCATGAACCGCGCATCGTGGTCACCGAACTTCTCAATGATGATATCGACGCCGAACTCGAGCGGCTTGAAGAGGCCCTGGGATCGCTGCGAATTTCCATCGACAACATGCTGTCGCGGCGCGATGTCTCGATGGAAGGGGAGCACCGGGCGGTTCTCGAGGCCTACCGGATGTTTGCGCATGACCGGGGTTGGGTGCGGAAGCTTGAAGAGGCCATTCGCAACGGGCTGACCTGCGAAGCAGCGGTGGAGAAGGTGCAGAGCGACACGCGCGCGCGCATGATCCACATGACCGATCCCTACCTCCGCGAGCGGCTGCATGATTTCGACGATCTGGCCAACCGGCTGCTCCGGCAGCTGACCGGCTTTGTGCCGGGCGGCAAGGGGCTGCCACAGGATGCCATCATCGTGGCGCGCGCCATGGGCGCTGCAGAACTGCTGGATTATCCGCGCGAAGCGATCCGTGGCCTGGTGCTTGAGGACGGCGCGGTCACCAGCCATGTGGTGATCGTTGCCCGCGCAATGGGGATCCCGGTGGTCGGCCAGGTGATCGGCATTGCCTCGCTTGCGGAAAACCGGGATTCCATCATCGTTGATGGCGAAGACGGTGTTGTGCATTTGCGGCCGATGTCGGACGTTCAGGATGCCTATGCCGACAAGGTCCGTTTCCGGGCCAAGCGGCAGGAGCAGTTCCGGGCGTTGCGCACGGTCGAACCGAGAACGCGGGACGGTCAGTATGTCACCCTGCAGATGAATGCCGGCCTGCTGGTCGACCTGCCGCAGCTCAGTGAATCCGGCGCCGGCGGCATCGGGCTGTTCCGGACCGAACTGCAATTCATGATTGCCTCGACGATGCCCAAGGTCGACGAGCAGGAAAGCCTCTATCGCAGCGTCTTGCGGCAGGCTGCCGGCAGTCCGGTGACCTTCCGGACGCTGGATATCGGCGGCGACAAGGTGGTGCCCTATTTTCGTTCCGCCGAAGAAGAGAATCCCGCGCTCGGGTGGCGCGCTGTCCGGCTTTCGCTGGATCGGCCCGGACTGTTGCGCACCCAGTTGCGTGCGCTTTTGAAAGCTGCGGCGGGCGCCGAACTCAAGCTGATGCTGCCGATGATCACCGAGGTCAACGAACTCCGGCTGGCGCGCGAGCTTTTGAACAAGGAAGTCAGGCACCTTTCGCGCTTCGGCTACCAGTTGCCGCGCAGTCTGCAGTTCGGGGCTATGCTCGAGGTGCCGAGCCTGTTGTGGCAGCTTGAAGAACTGATGGAAGAGGTGGATTTCGTCTCTGTCGGCTCCAATGATCTGTTCCAGTTCGTGATGGCGGTAGACCGCGGCAATTCCAGGGTTTCCGACAGGTTCGACACGCTGGGGCGTCCGTTCCTGCGGGTACTGAGACAGATTGTCGAGACGGCGAACCGGACCGGCACGTCGCTAACCCTGTGCGGCGAACTTGCTGGTAAACCACTTTCAGCCATGGCGCTTCTAGGCATTGGTTTCCGCAATATCTCGATGTCGCCTGCGGCTATCGGGCCGGTCAAGTCGATGCTGCTGTCGCTCGACGTTGGCAAGCTTGAGGAAGCCCTGCTGCCGGTTATTGCCGACACGCGCAGCGAAAAAACCGTTCGCGAATTCCTGACGGACTTTGCCGACGCCAATGGCGTGAGCCTCTAGGATCGAACATGGCGCGATTGCCGACCCAGAAAATACGTGAACTCGAACGCCGTTTCGGTGAGGTCGAGGCCCGCATGTCGGCGGGACCGGATGCGGATACCTATGTAAAGCTGGCTTCCGAGTATTCCGAATTGCAGCCGCTTGTGGGCGAAATCCGCGAGCTGTCGAAAGCGGAAGCCGAGCGCGACGATCTGCTGGCGATGCTGGCCGACGGTTCGACCGACCGCGAAATGCGGGAGATGGCTGAAGACGAGCTCAAGGCGCTGAAAGGCAAGATCGAGAAGCTGGAACAGCAGATCGAGATCATGCTCTTGCCCAAGGACGCGGCTGACGAACGCAGCGCCATCGTCGAAATTCGCGCCGGCACCGGTGGCTCCGAGGCGGCACTGTTCGCCGGTGACCTTTTCCGCATGTATGAGCGCTATGCGTCCTCACGGGGGTGGCGCGTCGAGGTGCTTTCGGCGAGCGAGGGTGAAGCCGGCGGATACAAGGAAATCATTGCAACCGTTTCGGGCAAGGGCGTGTTCGCGCGGCTTAAATTCGAATCCGGCGTGCACCGGGTCCAGCGGGTGCCGGAGACGGAATCGGGTGGCCGCATCCACACCTCGGCTGCGACCGTGGCAGTTCTGCCGGAAGCCGAAGACATCGATATCGAAGTGCGCACGGAAGATATCCGGATCGATACGATGCGGGCATCGGGCGCCGGCGGCCAGCACGTCAACACCACCGATTCCGCCGTGCGCATCACCCATATTCCGACCGGCCTGGTGGTGACGTCATCGGAAAAATCCCAGCATCAGAACCGGGCCCGGGCGATGCAGGTTCTCAGGGCACGTCTTTATGACATGGAGCGGCAAAAGGCCGACGACGAGCGCTCGCAGTCGCGGCGCAGCCAGGTCGGGTCGGGGGATCGGTCGGAACGGATCCGGACCTACAATTTTCCGCAGGGCAGGGTGACCGATCACCGGATCAACCTCACGCTCTACAAGCTCGACCGGATGATGATGGGCGAGATCGACGAGATTGTCGACGCGCTGATCTCCGATCACCAGGCGGGTCAGCTGGCCACCCTGGGCAATCATGACCAGGCCTGACACGGCGGAGTCAGCCAGTCTGGGCGAAGCCTGGCTTGCAATGCGCGCTGCGCTGCGAGCGGCCGGGCTTGAGAGCGCCGATCTGGATGCCCGACTGCTGGCGGCAAATCTGGCGGGGGTGGAACCGCATCAGCTGGCAACGGCGGGCGAGATGCTGTTGACGCAGAGCGTTCGGGATCGATTGCACAAGGCGCTTCAGGACCGGCTGGACGGCATGCCCGTACACCGGATTTTGGGTTCGCGGGAATTTTACGGGCTGACGCTGGGGCTGTCGCCGGCAACACTTGAGCCGCGGCCGGATACCGAAACCCTGGTGGAAGCCGTGCTTCCGCTGGTTCGCGAAACGGTGGCTGCAAAGGGAAGCTGTTCGATTGTCGATCTCGGCATTGGAACCGGCGCCATCGGCCTCGCACTGGTGGCGGAATGCCCCCAGGCGCAATGCCTCGGTATCGACGTGTCGGCACAGGCGGTGGCGACGGCGCGCGAGAATGCCGAAACCCTGGGCCTCGGAGAGCGTTACAGGGCAATAGAGGGAGACTGGCTCTCGGATGTTGACACGCGATTCGACCTGATCGTTTCCAATCCGCCCTATATTCCGACGGCCGACTTGGCTTGCTTGTCGCGGGAAGTCGTCGAACATGATCCCGTGCTGGCGCTCGATGGCGGTCCGGACGGGCTTGTTGCCTACCGGGTGATCGCAGCGCAGGCAGGAAGCCGGCTGGAAAAGAGCGGATATCTGGCACTGGAAATAGGAATTGGCCAAAGCCAGTCGGTAACTGCACTTTTCACCGCCAGCGGATTTGACCTGCTGGGCATTTTTGCCGATCTCGGAGGTGTTGACCGGGTGTTGCTGTTCAAATTGCGGGCCACGCGAAAGACGGCTGAACAGGGCATTTAACCGCATCTTCAAGAAAAGGCTTGGAATTGCAGGCAAATATGGCTAGTTTCCCGATCAGCGCCGGATAGCAAATCTTGAAACAGATTCGATCCGCAGTGGCTCGGCTCTCAGAACCCACAAAATTTTGACGTTGGTTCACAGGAAAGCCTCTGGCGCGGGTATCTGAATTTGAACCCATAATGGTGACGGGATCCGTGAACGGTCCTTTGTCGCGGCGCAACCTGCGAGCCAGACATCCTGGCCAAAGCGCCCAACAGATTTTTTCAGGAAAACAACCAGGTGACTATCGAATGAGGCCAGGACAGCAAAACAAGCGCGGTCGCGGACGCAGCGGAAACAATAATAATGGTGGGGGCAACCGCAAAGGCCAGAACCCGCTTTCGCGCTCCTATGACAGCTCCGGTCCCGACGTAAAGATTCGCGGAACCGCCCAGCACGTGGCGGAAAAATACATGAACCTTGCACGCGATGCGCAAAGTTCCGGCGACCGAGTGATGGCCGAGAACTATCTGCAGCATGCGGAGCACTACAATCGCATCATCCTGACCGCTCAGGCGCAGATGCAGGAGCGCTTCCAGCGTGATGACAACCAGTCGCAGGCTCGCGAGTCGCAAGATCAGAATGATGACGATCGCGACACGGATGACGACAACGACAGCAATTCCCAGGATCAGCGCTCCGAGCAGCAGGGCCGCTCCGAGCGCCCGTCGCGGCAGGACCGCGGCGAACGCAACGACCGCCAGGACCGGGGTGAGCGGCAGGACCGCAAGCCGCGTTCGGAGCCGAAGCAAAGGGCCGCCTATGATGCGGATGCGCCTCAGCCAGTGATCGAAGGGGTTCCGGCCGAAGTGGCGATCGGGCAGGACGCGCCTGAAGAAGAAGCCGCCGCCAAGCCTGCGCCGCGCCGCCGCGGCCGGCCGAAGAGGGTGCGCACGGAAGATAGCGCCGAGGCTGCTTCCAGTTCCTCCGACGAAAAGCCGGCTGCTGCCGAACCCGCTGCCGCCGAGTAAGAGCAAGCCTTGAGACTGATTGCAAAACCCCGGTTGCTCGCGACCGGGGTTTTTTATTGCGCAGCGTGGTCTTTATCACGCAACTGTGAATACCCATATCTGGTTTATCAATCGGGCTTGCCGCTAACGGGAGCTCGTCCGGACCCGCTGTCCCGCGCCGAAAAGGGCGGGACATGTAAAGGAGAAGACCATGAATATCGAAAAGTACTCGGAACGCGTTCGCGGCTTCATCCAGTCGGCGCAATCCTATGCGCTGGCCGAAGGCCACCAGCAGTTCATGCCCGAGCACCTGCTCAAGGTGCTGATGGACGATGACCAGGGCATGGCCTCCTCGTTGATCGAGCGCGCCGGCGGCAGGCCTGCCGATGTGCGGCTGGCCAACGAGGCGGCGATTGCGAAATTGCCGAAGGTCACTGGCGGCAATGGCCAACTTTATCTCTCGCAGCCCGTCGCCAAGGTGTTTCAGTCTGCCGAAGACGCTTCCAAGAAGGCCGGCGACAGCTTTGTCACGGTCGAACGGTTGCTTCTGGCTCTCGTGATCGAAGCGTCCGCCGAGACGTCGAAGATCCTGAAGAATGCCGGTGTGACGGCGCAGGCGTTGAACCAGACCATCAATGATATCCGCAAGGGCCGGACCGCTGACAGTGCTGGCGCCGAGCAGGGCTTCGATGCCTTGAAAAAATACGCTCGCGACCTCACCGAGGCTGCGCGCGAGGGCAAGCTCGACCCGGTGATCGGCCGGGATGACGAAATCCGCCGCACAATCCAGGTGTTGTCGCGCCGGACCAAGAACAACCCGGTGCTGATCGGTGAACCGGGCGTCGGCAAGACTGCGATCGCGGAGGGCCTGGCGCTCCGGATCGTCAATGGTGACGTGCCCGAATCGCTCAAGGACAAGCAACTGATGGCGCTCGACATGGGCGCGCTGATTGCCGGGGCAAAGTATCGCGGCGAGTTCGAGGAACGGCTCAAGGCGGTGCTGTCGGAGATCCAGGCCAACAATGGCGAGATCATCCTGTTCATCGACGAGATGCACACGCTGGTCGGTGCCGGCAAGTCGGATGGGGCCATGGATGCCTCCAACCTGCTCAAGCCCGCGCTGGCGCGTGGCGAGCTGCACTGCGTCGGTGCCACCACGCTGGATGAATACCGCAAGCATGTGGAGAAGGATCCGGCGCTTGCCCGGCGCTTCCAGCCGGTTATGGTGGAAGAGCCCACCGTCGAGGACACCGTCTCGATCCTGCGCGGACTCAAGGAAAAATACGAGCAGCATCACAAGGTGCGGATCAGCGATTCGGCGCTGGTCTCGGCTGCGGTGCTTTCCAACCGTTACATCACCGACCGGTTCATGCCGGACAAGGCGATCGACCTGGTCGATGAATCTGCGGCACGGCTGCGGATGCAGGTCGATTCCAAGCCGGAAGAACTCGACGAGCTCGACCGCCGCATCATGCAGCTGAAAATCGAGCGCGAGGCCTTGAAGAAGGAGACCGACCAGGCGTCGAAAGACCGGCTTGAGCGGCTCGACAAGGAGCTCTCGGACATCGAGGAAAAATCCTCTGCGATGACGGCCCGGTGGCAGTCGGAAAAGCAGAAGCTCGGCATGGCTGCGGACCTGAAGCTGAAGCTGGAAGAGGCACGCAACGAGCTTGCCATCGCCCAGCGCAGTGGCGAATACCAGCGTGCGGGTGAATTGGCCTATGCCGAGATCCCCGCGCTCGAGCGCCAGATCGTTGAAGCCGAGGCGCACGAAGAAAGCGAGACGGCCGGCATGGTCGAGGAGACCGTGACGCCTGATCACATTGCCCATATCGTTTCACGCTGGACCGGGATACCGGTCGACCGGATGCTGGAAGGCGAACGTGACAAGCTGCTGAGAATGGAAGACGAGATCGGCAAGCGCGTCGTTGGCCAGGGCGAAGCGGTGCAGGCGGTGTCCAAGGCTGTGCGCCGGGCGCGTGCGGGCCTGCAGGATCCAAACCGGCCGATGGGCTCGTTCATCTTCCTTGGGCCAACGGGTGTCGGCAAAACCGAGCTCACCAAGGCTCTGGCCGAATTCCTGTTCGATGACGAGACCGCACTGATCCGGATGGACATGTCCGAATACATGGAGAAGCACTCGGTCTCGCGTCTGATCGGCGCGCCTCCCGGCTATGTCGGCTACGATGAAGGCGGTGCATTGACGGAAGCTGTGCGGCGCAGGCCTTACCAGGTGATCTTGTTCGACGAGATCGAAAAGGCCCATCCGGATGTCTTCAACGTGCTGTTGCAGGTGCTTGATGATGGCCGCCTGACGGATGGTCAGGGCCGCACGGTCGACTTCCGCAATACGCTGATCGTGATGACGTCGAACCTGGGCTCGGAATATCTGGCCGCGCTTACGGATGATCAGGACGCGGATGCGGCACGCGAGGACGTGATGAATGTCGTGCGGTCGTCGTTCCGTCCGGAATTCCTCAACCGGATCGACGAGATCATCCTGTTCCACCGCCTGCGGCGCTCTGAAATGGGCGCGATCGTCGACATCCAGCTTTCCCGCCTCGGCAAGCTGCTGGTGGATCGCAAGATCGATGTGTCACTCGATGAGGAGGCGCGGGTCTGGCTTGCCGACAAGGGCTATGATCCTGCCTATGGTGCGCGTCCGCTCAAGCGGGTGGTGCAGAAATATGTGCAGGACCCGCTGGCCGAGAAAATCCTTCTGGGCGAGGTCGGCGAAGGCAGCCACGTGACTGTCGGCGCAGGCTCGGACCGGCTGGTGTTTTCGGTCTCGGCTGAAAAACCTGCCGATATCGCGGATGAACCTGGCGAAGCCGCCTGATTGACGACAAGCATGAAAGGCGGGTCTCCGGGCCCGCCTTTTCCATTCAGCAGACGACTGCCCGTCCTTTCTGCAAGGGGCAGGCTGGCCGGTTCCGGCGATTGACGACCCGGCCTGTCGAAGCTATCGACCTTGTGCCGAAAAATGTAAGGCCGGTTGGTTATCCCGGCCCCCGCCCAGGCGGGATTTGGTCGATTATCTCGAACCCACGGCGACCTCTCAACAGAGGGCGCTGTAGTGTATCGGGAAGAAGATGCAGCGCCCCATCACGATGAAATGGACACGGCATGCACGACAACAAGAAACTCATCATACTCGCCCAGGTTTTCATCTCCGGTCTCATGGCCTTGCTTATGAGCGGAATCATGAGCCTTTTTCATCTGCGGTTCTCAGCGGAGCTGCTGCAGATCTGGAGCTCGGCGTTCATCGTCGCGTGGCCGATTGCCTTCGTGCTGTCGCTGTTTGTCGGACCGGTGAGTTTCAAACTGGCCGCGATTGTCCTGTCCCGGGTGACGGCGTCCTGAGAACGAGGCGGAACCCGGCCGGGCGTCTGTCCCGACGCCGGGCAAGAGCCGGGCGGGGGAGGAAAGCTGGTCGGTGGTCCGGGACTACCGGCTGGCAATTTCCTTGTCGGAGCTCTTGATGCCGAGCAGGGCGTTGATGCGGTCGCGCTCGCGGGCAAACATCGCGTAAGCCTCGCCCTTGAGCGACTTGCCGTCGGGAAGGCGAATTCGCATCGGGTCGACCTTGTTGCCGTTGACGATGAGTTCGTAGTGCAGATGCGGACCTGTCGACAGGCCGGTCGAGCCGACGGTTCCGATCACCTGGCCCTGGCGCACGCGGGCGCCGGCGCTGACGCCCTTGGCGATCGAATTCTGGTGCGAATAGCTAGACTTGTAACCGTTGGCGTGACGGATGATGGTCTGGCGTCCGTAGCCGCCCGAATCCCAGCCGGCCTTCTCGACCACGCCGTTGCCCGAGGCGATGATCGGCGTCCCCCTTGGCGCGGACCAGTCGACGCCGGTGTGCATGCGGGAATATTTCAGGATCGGGTGACGGCGCATGCCGAAGCCGGAGCGGAACTTGCCGTTGGGCACGGGATTGCGCAACAGGAACTGACGCGCACTGCGGCCCTCCTCGTCATAATAGTCGATGGAATTGTCTTCCGGATGCTGGAACCGGTAAAGCCGGATCGCATTGCCGCCGAACTTGGCGTTGACGAAGAGCAATTCCGAGTCTTCGGTCGCGGTGCCGCTGTCATCGGTCACCGAGAAGAAGGCCTCAAGCGTGTCAGATGGCTTCAGCTGGGACTGGAAATCGACATTGCTGGCCAGCATGCGGATGATCTGCCCGACCATGTCCGCGGACATGCCGTAAAGCAGCGCAGACCGGTAGATACCGTCATAGATGTTGGGCAGGTCCCGCGCGGTGGCCACGGGGGTGACGGTCTCGTCGAAGGCCGACCGGACCGCGGGCGTCGGCGGCGGTTCGTTGCCGATGACGAAGCCATTGTAATCGGACAGCGCCACGGTGATCATGTGGCTGGAATTCTGGTAAACGCTCATGCGGATGATGCGTGCCGTCTCGCCGGACTGCTCGACGCCGACCCGAATGACCGCCTGGGCGGGGATCTTTTCGATCTTTATCTGCCGCGCCAGGGTCACCAGAGCCGCTTCATATTGTTGCGCCGCATAGCCTGCGCCATCCAGGATATCGGACAGGGCCGTGGCCTTGCGGACCGGGATGATGTCATCGACATAGTCGACGCGTTCGACCGTCTGCGGCGAGTAGGACGCAACCGAAACATTTTCGGCAATGACACGGGCGTTCAGGCTGGCGCTGAAATCAAGTTCCAGACGGTTTGAACCGAAGCGGCGCGGATCGACATAGTTGAGCGAGGCGAACTGCACGGAGCCGTCCGTCAACACCGAGCCATTGGTGCGGACAGTTTCCTCGGCCTCGTCCAGGGTCATCGATGCGGCGAACGGATGCCCGGGCGCTTCGAGCGGGAAGTCGACCGAGCGCAGGCTGATCTCCGAATCGACCTCGGCGCCATAGATCACGCCGGTGCGAACACTCGAGACCGCCTCGGCTTCCCCGGCGGAGAATATCTTGAGCGGATTGAATTTCGGATAGGACTTGGCCGTGGCATTCGGATGGTTGGCGGCAAGCGCGATCTTGACGTGGGCAAAGGGCTGGCGCCGGACCACGTCGCGGTCGCCGTCGCGGACCATGGTCGAGACTTCCATCACGCTCTTGTCGGCCGGTTTGGCGGTGACGACCGACTGGATCAGGCGCGCGCCCTTCTCGACCGCGGCAATTCCGCTGGCACTCAGATCGGTCGATGCCAGTGCTTCGGCAGGAATGGCCAGCTGTTCGCGGCCTTCCATGGCGCCGAACAGGGCCACACCCATCAACAGGCTCGAGGTGATGCCAGTCATGAAGGTGCCCGACAGCCAGCGCAGCGAAATCTCGCGCTTGTCCGGCGGCTTGCGGCCGCCGGCCAGCAGCGGCGGTTGATCGCCCATCTGCCGTGCAAGAAAGTCGTCGTTTGGCATTCGTCCTCCGGTGGAACCTGCTGGTCTGTCCTGGGTCACCAGTCCCTGTGCAGATGTGCCCTGCACCGGGCCATGTGTCAAATCGAAGACGGCGAACACGGCCTGTCCCCCGGCAGCACGGATCGCTTTCGGAGCGCCGCGCTGCCTGCACAGACCTTGTAGATCGAAATCCGGCGGCTGTATGGCAAAAAGGGCGTAAAACAGCACTTTATATATAGGCACAGCGCCCATCAGCCGTCGGGTGGATAAGGTTCCGAAGAAAAATGAGAAAAATGACATTTTTGTAAAAAAGGCTGTTGACTCATTTGGGGGGAGGCCCCTATAAACCGCTCACACAACGAGGGCGGCGCGCCGCTGGCGCCAACGAGTTCGCCCTCAAGTTAGGAAGAAGACCAA